>OLQO01000002.1_pt1 | contig 279727 bp, 261 predicted proteins | sample 1672281 | NCBI WGS metagenome assembly OLQO01 (sample SAMEA3136667, study PRJEB25190) | human gut metagenome | biome: human gut; feature: human-associated habitat; material: faeces | place: Austria | collected 2013
ATTGACTTAGTGAGAATGCTATTTTAGCACACGTACATGTGTGCTTGAAATAGATTTGATAAGCCTGTCAGATTCACATGAACTCTGATGGGCTTATTGCTTTTTCAAAGAAAATTAAATAATAAATTACAGGCAATGATTTAACTGTAATTATCAAGTACATCAATCATCAATTGCCTGCGGAGATAAACTCCGTTATCAATGCAATATAAATGCAACGGCAAGTTGATGATTTTAGCACTCTTGTATGGTGAGATATGAGAGATTCGAACTCTCGACCCTACGCTTAAAAGGCGTATGCTCTGCCAACTGAGCTAATATCTCAACAACGATATTAATTATATCACATAAAACTCTACTTGTCAACACTTTTTTGAAATTTTTTTCTAAAAAATATTATTTTTATTATTTAACAATTATCCTCTCCGAAAAATATACTTTTCGGAGAGGATAAAATCTTATTCATTATATAATTCTTTTTTTATTATATCAATATTAGCGTCATAATCTATTTCAAGGACCGATTGACCGTCAATATCTGATCCCCAATAAGTATCCTCCGCCGGTATTCTGATCTGCTCTATATCATAACCAACTAATAAAAGCGGTAATCTAAGAGAAAGTAAGTACATGCTTCCTTTACTCATATTAGTTGTCATAGAAGGAAGAGCTTCTCCGGCAAAAGAACTTAATTTCAGCGGATTCAGAGTCGCAGCATTTTTTAAAATACCGCTTAATACTTTTCTTTGCCGTTCTGTTCTTTCAAAATCAGCATTTCCGACTTTTCTAAGTCTTGAATAACACAGAGCCTGTTTACCATTCAATTTATAGGTTCCGCCGCCGTTAAGATAATCATTTTCATCCGGCTGTCCAAACATAGAAACGCCCTCTTTACTGTCCAGCAAAGCATTTATAGCATCTGCCTCGCTGTCATTCACTTCAATTTCAACACCGCCTACTGCATCCACAATATTAGCAAACGATATAAAGTTTACCGTTACATAATCGTCAATTTCAATATAAAAATTATCTTCTATTGTATCCATCAAAAGCTCAGGACCGCCGTAGGAATAAGCAGCATTAAGCTTGCAACCGCCATATCCAGGAACCTGAACATATGTATCCCTCATTAACGAAACCATGTTTATTTTGTTAGTTTTACTGTTAATGGAAAGAAGAATCATTGAATCTGAACGTCCCCTGTCCTCTCCTCTGGAATCAGTGCCAATCAGAAGAATATTTCTAACATTTGAAGAACTCATTAAAGAATTACCGGAACTTATTCTCTCCCCATCATCAACAATATTTACTTTATTAATAAGAGTCATAACAATAATCGAATACAAAATAAATAAAATAAGAAACAAGCCGATAATCGACATCAAGATCTTTGTAAGACATCCTCCCCGTCTTTTTGTTTTTTTAACTTTTACGGCTTTTTGTCGCTGGGCATTATTAGCACGAACCTGCTGATTATTTCTGGTTGTATTATTCCGCTTTTGTACAGGTGGTTTTTGTCTGTTGGAATTCACATTACTGTTTTGATGACCTGAATTACGCCGATAATTAGAACGCGGCTGTCCGCTGTGCTGCTGAGTATTCTGCCTATTTATCTGATTAGAAAGCTGCCCTTGAGATCGTTGTCCCTGCGGACGCTGTCCCTGCGGATACTGTCCCTGTGAATATTGTCCCTGCGGATACTGTCCCTGTGAATACTGCCCCTGCGGACGCTGTCCCTGTGGATACTGTCCCTGCGGATACTGTCCCTGTGAATACTGCCCCTGCGGACGCTGTCCCTGTGGATATTGTCTTTGATAATTCGGATTATTGACATTTCTGTTATTTTGCTGTGCCTCCAGTGGCACTCTGAAAGCAAGTGTATCCTTTGCGTAAGAATCCTTGTCCTCTCTGTTTTTTCCGGACATTTTGCTACCTCCAATTTAACTTCAACCAATAAACGGCATTATTATAAAACCAATAATAATTACTGCCGCAAGTATAAGTACTGCTGCTCTGAAAACTATACTTTTATTATTTTTCATTTTATCGCCTCCAGAAATCATAATTATACTTTTTTTATTTTAACATATAAATCGTTAAAAATCAACAAGAATTTTACGGAATTAAAATAAAAAGCGCCGGTTAAAACCGACGCCTTGCTTTTTATTCAGTTGTAGGTTCAAGCACTGCATAATTACCGTCATCACGTTTATACACAACATTTGTACCGCCTGTTTTAGCATTACAAAACATAAAGAAAGAATGCCCCAACATATTCATCTGCAAAATGGCCTCATCTACATCCATAGGACGCATAACAAAAGATTTATGCTTTATTACTTCATAATCAACCTGTTCTTCAACAGTATCAGAATATGCTTCTTTAAAAGCAGTATCCTTAAGACGTTTTTCTATTTTAGTTTTATTTTTTCTGATCTGCCTGATAATAATATCAATAACACTGTCAAGTGCAATATTCTTATCAGCTGCCTGTCTCTCGGAACGGTAAATCATATTATTATATTTAACTGTAAGCTCCAGAATAATCTGGTTCTTATATTCTGACATAGTAATTTTTGCTTCTGCCTCATCTCCAAAAAATTTACTGAGTTTTGAATTTAATTTATTTTCCGCATATTCAGGAAAATTTTGCGGAACCTGCATTTTTTTTGCTGTAATAGTTACTTTCACGATATATTCCTCCTTAGCCAATTTACATTGGTTATTTTGTAAATTTATTATAGCATAAATTTTATACTAATGCAAGTCCTTTTTAAACAAAATGCATAATTTTTTTAATTTTCACTTGTTTTTATTATACATTACTAATACATTTCTTATTTTTATAAAATAATTTTCACTTTAATTAATACCTGAATTTTCCAGTAAATCAATTACTGAATCCAGTCTATCCAATTTTTTATATAAAAGCTTTGAGGTTTCATGATCCGGCTGAGTCAAATCAGGAATCATAACAGGTCTGCACCCTGCACGGTAAGCGGACAAAATTCCGTTAGGAGAATCCTCAAGCGCCAGACACTCTGACGGTTCAAGCTTCAGTAATTCACAGGCTTTCAAATAAATATCGGGCGCAGGTTTACCGTTTTTCACCATCGGTCCACAAACCATAATATCAAAATATCCCAGCACTGCTACAGATCTCAGATAATTTTCCGCACGAAGTTTATCAGTAGCAGTAGCAACGGCAATTTTATATCCATGCTTTTTCAGATACTCCAGAAGCTTATCAAGTCCAGGCTTTTTTTCAACGCCATTTTCTTCTATGTACTTATTCATAAGCTCTATACGGCGTTTACGTACTGCATAGTAATCAAAATTCTCACCGAAAATTCCTTGTAATTTCGGTATAGCGTATTTCGCTGCAAGACTGCGAATGCTCAGTACATGTTCCCTTTTCATATCGAAACCAAACTCATTCGCAGACTTTATCCAGAATTTCAAAAGCAGCTTTTCTGTGTCGAGCATGAGTCCGTCCATATCAAAAATGACACCTTTTATTTTCATTTTAATCATCACTTCTTTTTTTATAATAAATAACCCGAGATAATTCTCTCGGGTTATTATCTTTTATTTTAATCCTGCCATTGATTGCTCAATCTTAGCCATTTTTTCTTCTGCCTTGGCAAGCTTTGCCTTTTCAGCTTCAATCAGCTTTTCCGGAGCTTTTGCGAGAAATCCCTGATTATTCAGCTTACCACTTAAGAAATCTATATCCTTCTGTACTTTCGCCTTTTCTTTTTCAAGACGTGCAATTTCTTTTTCCTTATCAACAAGCTGGTCAAGAGGAATAAACAATCTTGCACAGTCTGTTACAGCGGTTACTGCATCTTCAATTTCATACTTGTCTGCCACTTCAATTTCAGAAGCGGAAGCCAATTTTTCAAAGAATAGCCCACAGCTGCTAAACAATTCTCCATATTGAGTTTCAATAAATATTTTTGCCTTTACTGACGGAGGAACATTCATTTCTGTTCTTCTTGCTCGTACTGCCTTAATAGCGTCAATAACCTTGGAGAAATCTTCTTCTTCCTTTGCAAATGAATATTTTTCTTCATATACAGGGAATGAAGACACCATAATTGAACCGCTTTCATTGGTAAGAACCTGCCATATTTCCTCGGTAATGTATGGCATAAACGGATGCAGAAGCTTCAGCATTCCCTGCATTACCCATACCAGTACTGCCTGAGCAGTTTCCTTAGTTTCTCCGCCCTCAGCAATTCTAGGCTTTGTAAGTTCAATATACCAGTCACAGTAAATGTCCCAGATAAAGTCATAGATTTTGGAAGCCGCAACACCTAATTCAAATTTTTCCAGATTTTCGTTAACTTCTTTTGTAAGAGTATTGAATTTGCTGATGATCCATTTATCCTCAAGAGTCAGATTTTCAGGAAGTCCCTTAATTTCAAAGTCCTCTGGGAGATTCATCATGATAAAACGTGAAGCGTTCCAGAGCTTATTAGCAAAATTTCTTGCCGCTTTTACCTTATCATCGGAATAACGCATATCATTGCCCGGAGAATTACCGTTTGCCAACATAAATCTCAGAGCGTCTGCACCGTACTTGTCGATAACCTCAAGCGGATCAATACCGTTGCCAAGAGATTTTGACATTTTTCTTCCCTGCTCATCTCTTACAAGACCATGTATCAGAACAGTCTTAAACGGCACTTCACCCATATGCTCAATACCGCTGAACATCATTCTAACGACCCAGAAGAAAATAATATCATATCCGGTAACAAGAGTGTTAGTAGGATAGAAATATTTCAGATCATCAGTTTTATCAGGCCAGCCAAGAGTTGAGAAAGGCCACAAAGCTGATGAGAACCATGTATCCAGAGTATCCGGATCCTGACGCATTTCTTTACCGCATTTCGGGCATACAGCCTTATTTTCCTTTGTAACTACCATTTCGCCGCATTCGTCGCAATAGAATGCAGGGATCTGATGTCCCCACCAAAGCTGTCTTGAGATACACCAATCCTTGATATTTTCAAGCCAGTGGAAATAAATCTTATCAAAACGTTCCGGAACAAATTTTGTTTCACCGTTTTTAACTGCGTCAATAGCCGGTTTTGCAAGAGATTCCATTTTAACAAACCACTGCTTTGAAACTCTAGGTTCAACAGTTGTTCCGCAGCGATAGCATGTACCTACATTATGACTGTAATCTTCAATTTTTACCAATGCTCCCTCAGCTTCAAGATCAGCCACAATTGCTTTCCTTGCCTCATATCTGTCCATTCCGGCATACTTAGGATAATCATCGGTAATTTTTGCATCATCTGTCATAACATTTATAACAGGAAGGTTATGGCGAAGTCCTACTTCAAAGTCATTAGGGTCATGGGCAGGAGTGATTTTAACAACACCTGTACCAAAATCCATTTCAACATAATCATCAGCCACAATAGGAATTTCCCTGTGAACGATCGGCAGAATAACAGTCTTTCCTACTAAGTCCTTGTAACGTTCGTCCTCAGGATTAACTGCAACGGCAGTATCGCCCAGAAGCGTTTCAGGACGTGTTGTAGCAAGCTCCAGATATTCGTCACTATCCTTTATTTTATATCTCAGATGCCAGAAATGACCTGCCTGATCCTCATATTCAACTTCTGCGTCTGAAATTGAAGTAAGACAATGAGGACACCAGTTAATAATTCTTTCACCTCTATAAATAAGACCTTTTTCAAAAAGCTTTACAAAAACTTCCTTTACAGCCTTATTACAGCCTTCGTCCATAGTAAAGCGTTCTCTGGACCAGTCGCATGAAGAACCCAGCTTTTTAAGCTGTTCAACGATTCTTCCGCCGTACTGCTTTTTCCATTCCCAAGCACGTTCCATAAAACCGTCACGGCCAATGTCCTCTTTGGTCACGCCGTCTTTCTTCATTGCCTCTACAATTTTAGCTTCAGTAGCAATTGAAGCGTGGTCAGTACCCGGCAGCCACAGCGCAGAATATCCTGACATTCTTTTGTATCTTATAAGTATATCCTGCAATGTTTCATCAAGAGCATGTCCCATATGCAGCTGACCTGTTATATTCGGCGGCGGTATAACAATAGTATACGGCTTTTTGTTTTCATCAATTTCAGCTTTGAAACAGCCGCTGTCATTCCAGTACTTATAAATTCTGTCTTCAAAATCCTTTGGATTATAGGACTTTGCCAGTTCTTTACTCATCATAACATCTCCGTTCATATTTTATAAAAATAGCCAAAGCAGAAAAAACAAAATACTGCTTCGGCTGTTGATCTCATTTAAGGCACAAATCCGCACAACATCAAAAGCCTATGAGAAACTCACGACTTTATAGACTATATATTCATTTTTATAAAAATGAATTCCCATAAATTTACACCTTTCATCATGATTCATTTATAATTATACTTTATTCCGTTCTATTTGTCAAGAATAAATCTCCATGGCTTTGACGCCCATTCCTCACCGGCATAGTCGATACCCACTCTTTTATCTGTTCTTATTTTCGGTTTCAGACCGTCGTCCTCGATCCAGATCCTTTCATTATCTGTAAAGGATTCACCGTTAAAGCTTTTGTCAACTGCAAGCCTTTTAGTAAGTCTTGCCGGACCTTCAAAGCCTTCACACGCTCTTATCAGTACTCCCTGAGGCTGTTCCTTTTCACCGGTAATAACATTCATAAGCCAGTGGATACCGTAACATAAATACACATAAATTATTCCGCTTTCACGGTAAAGCAGTTCCGTTCTAGGGGTTCTGCCCTTTGATGCATGACACGCTTTGTCCTCAATACCCCGATAAGCTTCTGTTTCTGTTATTCTCAGGCGTACTAAATCGCCGTTTTCAAATTTTCTGACTATTACTTTACCTACTAAATCAGGCGCTACATCAAGACAGTCTCTATGAAAAAATTTGGTATTGAGTTTCATTTTTTCAGCCTTTCTTCAAGCTCCTTATCAGGAGTTACGTACAATGTTTTATTATTTGTAAATATCACCATACCTGGCTTTGCGCCAACAGGCTTCTTTACAAATTTCACAAGACAGTAATCAACCGGAACCTGTGAGGAATCCTTTGCCTTACTGTTAACCGCCGCAATTATCGCCGCCTCTTCAATAGTACTGTCCGGAGGAGTTTCGCCGTTTGTTACTATAATCGCATGTGAACCGGGTATATTGTGAGTATGCAGCCATATATCGGTTTTGGCGGCAGTTTTCAGAGTAAGCTTATCATTTTGCTTATTGTTCCTGCCCAAAAGAATAGTATAACCGTCACCTGACAAATATTCAGCCGGAGGATTGCTTTTAGGAGGTTTACCTTTTAGTCTTACTGCACGTATATATCCCTGCTCTGCAAGCTCCAGACGCAGCTCATTGACTTCATTTTCAGTATTCGCTCTTGTAAGAGAATCAAAAACGCTGTCAATATATTTAAGCTCTTCTTCACCCAAAGCAATCTGTTCTGCAAGCTTTTTTTCAGCAGTCAACGACTTTCGGTATTCAGAATAATATTTCTGAGCATTCTGTGAGGGAGTAAGCCTCGAATCAAGCTTGATTTCGATCTGCGGACAGGATTCGTCATAAAAGTTTTCTAATACTGCCTTTTTATCGCCTTTTTGCAATCTATATATATTAGCGGACAAAAGATCTCCTTTAAGCTTCATGTCCTCCTTTTTCTCACAGTCTTTCAGTTCATTTTTCTGATTTGCAATACGCTTTGTAATTCGTTCTGTAGTATTCATTAAAAGTCTGAAAAGATCGTTTGCACGCTGTTTCAGTCTTGCAGTCCTGTCACGCTGCGCATAGAAATAATCCAGCAATTCACATGCTGAAGTATGTTCCTTTGTAATCATAAGATTACCGTACTGATTAAGCCTGATAAAAGAAAAGTCCTTAAGCAAACCTTCTTTATTGGTTACAGAAGTGAAACAACAATCATTTTCAATTAGTGCTTTTTTTGACATCAGTATTGCAAAAACAAGTCTGTCAATTTCATCACTGCTCATTTCAGCGCCATTTAGTTCTTTGCCTTTTCCGGCATAATACGCCCATTCCCTAGCAAGAACCGGAGAAATACCCTCAAACGCACTTATCAGCGCCTTTGACAGCTCCGCATTTTTCAGATTGCCGGCAGTACTGCGAATAGTTTTCTCATCCGAATCTACAAATGATATTCTATCATCTCTCGGAGGAAATTCATAAGACATTCCCGGAAGAACAATTCTTTCTCTTGACATATCTCCGTCCACACGCTTTATACTGTCAATAATTTTTCCCTCATTGTTTATAACTATTATATTTGAGTACTTGCCCATGATTTCACACGCCAGGGTAACAGTTACAATATCCCCCAGTTCATTAATGCATTCAAAATCCAGATAAATAATTCTTTCCAGACCGTCTTGACGTATTGCTGTCAGTTTTCCGCTTCCCAGATGCTTTCTAAGAAGCATGCAAAACATAGGAGGAGTCATTGGATTATCAACGCTCATCTGTGTTATATGGATTCTTGCACTGCTTGCTGATGCAGAGATCAAGAGTTTAGAGCCGCCCTGTCTTGTGCGCATAGATATAATAATTTCTTCACGGGAAGGCTGATAAATCTTGTCAATTCTTCCTCCGATCAGAACATTCAATTCCCGTTTTACTGCATATAAAAATGCACCGTCAAGCGCCATTACACATCTCCTTTTCTATACATAAGTATTTCAAATTCTGTATTTGTTTTTAAATAATTCAATTCAGAAAGCTTTTTGCGATCTTCTGTTCGTGTATTATAAAAATACGGCGTCATTGCAAACAAACTTAAAATATCTTCATTGGATTCAAGTGCAATTTCTTTTTGCACATTATATCTTTTCAAGAATTTAAATCCCTCAATATACTCTGACTTAGGATTATTTTCATATGGTTTTTCGTATACAATACTTTTCAGTTCCCACAAATGTTTTCTTCCGGGAATTACCATTATCATATATCCTCCGTCATTGATAACACGAACAAATTCCTCACAGCAAAAGGGCGCAAAAACACTCAGTAAAATATCGCTTGATGAATCCGAAACAGGAATGTGAAAAATACTTCCCACAGCATACTCAATATCATGACATCTTTTAGCCGCCTTGTCAACTGCATATTTGGAAATATCAATTCCGGCAGATTGTACAGTCATTCCCCTTTCACGCAGATAATTATATATTCCCGAAGTATAATAGCCCTCGCCGCAACCTGCGTCTAATATAACATCATTTTCAGATATAACCTCATAAACCGATTCACAAAGTTTTTCAAGCAAATGAACGTAATAACCCTTATCCAGAAAATCACTTCTGGATTTAACCATGAGCTTGTTATCACCTGGGTTTTTAGCGTTCATTCTGTCAGATGTCAGCAAATTTACATATCCGCTTTTAGCGGCGTCAAAAGAATGATTATCGATACATTTATAGCTTTTTCCGTTGATCATCAAAGCATTTCCGCATACGGGACAAGCAAACAAACTTTTTTTACAACACATATTTTACCGGATCCTTATTAACTTCTGACATAACAAATTCAATATTGGAAAAATCAGCCGCAAGCATCTTGCAAAGCCTTATCATACCAATATTTTCAGTATGGAAATGACCGCAATCAAACACAGAAATGCCTCTTTGCTTTGCAAGCAGCCACTGATCATGCTTAACCTCCGAGGTTATATATGCGTCTGCACCTTGATTCAAAGCCGCTATAATCAAATTGCCACCGCTGCCTGTACAGAATGCTGCTTTTTTTATAGGTTTTCCTCCATCGGTATATCTTACTACCGTACAACCAAGGACATTTTTTAACTTCTTAGCAAGCTCATCAACTTGATATTCCTGAGAAGCTATACCTATCGTACCAAACCCATAAGTTTTATAATTCTGACCTGTTATTTCAAGAATACCCTCAGTTTTTTCAAATCCTGTCAGTTCCATAAGAATATCACTCATTCCGCCCTCTGCTACGTCATAAGGCGTATGAACACAAATTGCGGAAATTCCGCTTTTCAGAAGCTTACATGACGGTTCATTCTCAGAAAGACTGTATAACGGTTTGAAAATTACCGGATGATGAGCAATTATCAATTCAGCGCCAATTTCAGCTGCTTCGTCAGCTACTTCATTTGTAATATCCAACGTTACAAGTACTTTGCTTACTTTTTTATTCATACTGCCTGTAAGTAGTCCTGAATTATCCCATTTCTCCTGAGTAGAAAACGGTGCAAAAGAATCTATATATGTATATATTTCAGAAACCAAGTTCATTTTACCCTCCATCATTGCGGTCAGACGCTCCGCAATTCTTTGATATTCTTGACTGTCCGCAGTTTTTCCGGCTTTTGATAATCCCATTGCTATATTATTTATCTTAGATAATTGATTTTGACAATATTTCATTCCGGCGTCAGTTTCGATATTTATCCTACCCGCTATTTCAGTCACTTTTCCGATATTAAATTTATATCCAGAATAAAACGCACGAATAGCAGTGTATATAAAACGATCCTGAATCACTGCTTTTTCTTCAGCAATTTCAAACCCGTTTTTATAAAGCCATTTTCTCAGGTATCCTGCACGTGTCATAGGCTGAAGTACAAGATTCACTCCACTTTTAAGCCATTGAGTGCCAGATATGATTTCAGCAATTGTCTCTCCGCCCATACCGGCAATTACTACATCACTTACATTTTCACTTGGAATATTTTTCAATCCGTCTGATTTTAATAATCTAATTTTATCTTCAATATGATATTTTATAATAGTTTGCTGTGCAAATTTCAAAGGTCCTTCATTTATATCAGACGCTATTGCATAATCGCATATATTATTTTCAATAAGATATGCAGGAAGATATGCATGATCTGTACCCACATCACATACAATGCCATTTCCGGAAACCATATCTGCGCAAACTTTCAGTCTGTTATCAATCGTAATCATTTTAATTCACCATAGCAAACAACAGCGGACATTAAAAGTCCGCCGCTATTTTTATTTACTTGCAAAATATTCATTAAGTTTTTTAACCAGCTCGTCAGCGTCTGTACCGTGTACCTCGCACGCCTCTGCAATAGTTTCGCCTCTTGATGCCGGACAACCTAAACAATGCATTCCCATTTCAAGGAAAAAAGGTGCTGCGTCAAAATCCTGATCAAGAATATCACCGATAATTGTGTTTTTATTTACTTCATAAGCCATTTTATTTCCCTCCGTTTTTCATTTGCTTTAATATTATTATATAATCATTAAAACTTATACATAAAAATTAAAAATAAAAGTGCAACCATACGGCTGCACTCATTTAAGAATCTTAATTTAAGCTTCTTCTTTCATCTTTGCAAAACATTCGCTGCAATAAACCGCACGGTCTTCTCTTGGTCTGAATGGAACCTTTGCTTCACCGCCGCATGATGCGCAAGTAGCAGTAAACATTTCTCTTTCTGACCTGGAAGCATTTTTTCTTGCGTCTCTGCAAGACTTGCATCTCTGAGGTTCATTTACAAAACCTTTTTCCGCATAAAATTCCTGTTCACCAGCTGTAAATACGAATTCTTCTCCGCATTCCTTACAAACCAATGTCTTATCTTCGTACATTTTTTTTACCTCGCTTTAGTATTTTGGACCCCGGACGGACTCACACCGACACCTTTGTTAAACAACGCTCTGGAATTAAGCTACCTGGTCATCTCTTAAATAGAATTAGATACTGCTTGTTTAACAAATTTAAAGTGCGGAATTTCCAACAAATAAACGTCAAAACAATTTGCAATGCAATAAAACAATCCGGAGTTTCACATATAAAGCTAAAGTAAAAGAAATCAGCAGTAAGGTGACACAAACGATTATTTCTTAAAAACAGTTTCATTCTATAATAAATTTCAAGATTAATCAAAATTTATATTACATTAATCATAAACTATATTTATGATTTTGTCAAGTGATTTTTCAAAAAAAATAATTATCTTCTAGAAAACAGCAATACAACCATATTTTACACTTTATTTTTGTTAATTATTACAAATTATTTTTCTTCAAACTGCTTTCTTCCCTGAGAAAAAATATCTCCTCCGCTGCAATCATTTGCAACTATCAGCGGAAAATTCTCAACATAAAGCTTTTTGACAGATTCACAACCCAAGTCCTCAAAAGCTATTACCTCACATTTTTTTATACAATGTGCCGCCAAAGCGCCTGCGCCGCCAACAGCACATAAATATACAGAACCATTTCTTACAACAGCATCTCTTACTTCTTTGCTGCGCTCACCCTTGCCGATCATTCCGCCAAGTCCCAAATCAAGCAGAAGAGGAGCAAATTTATCCATTCTTCCGGACGTTGTAGGACCGCATGAACCGATAGGCTTACCCTTCGGGGCAGGAGTAGGACCGGCATAGTATATTACAGCGTTTTCCAGTTCAAAAGGAAGTTTTTGTCCGTTTTCAATTAACGCTTTAATTCGTTTATGCGCTGCGTCTCTGGAGGTATAAACAGTTCCCGAAAGCAGTATTTTATCTCCGGATTTTAATTCTGAAGCATATTTTTTCAGTTGTGAAGCATTTATTTTTCGTGGCTCTGACATTTTTAATTCTCCCATAATTTTTAAATATTTATGCAAAACAAAGCAGCCTGAAACGGCTGCAATTTTTTATTTTTCAAGCATTCTGAGAATTTCATCAAGATCGTCTTCAGTCGTATCCTTTTTATCGCCCGGATTGTCAATAAGCGGGTTATCAATCGGAATTACTTCTTCATCTTCACTTGCTGTCGCAACATCATCGCCGTATCCAGCTGCGATTACAGTAATTGTCATTTCATCATTCAAATCTTCCTTAAATGCTGTACCAAAAATAAACTCAACATCTTCAGCAGCTGTATCTGTAATCATCTTTGTAGCTGTATCAACATCAGACGCCATAATATCTTCGGACATAGTAATATTAATAAGAAGACGTCTTGCGCCGGAAATAGATGTTTCAAGCAACGGACTGGAAATAACTGCCTTTGCAGCTTCTGCCGCTTTGTCCTTTCCTGAACCATGACCAATTGCCATATGCGCATATCCTGCGCCCTTCATAATCGTGGATACATCGGCAAAGTCAAGATTTATGTATCCATCCTCAGTAATTAAATCAGAAATACTCTTTACACCAGTTTTAAGAATATCGTCAGCCAAAGAGAAAGATTCCATCATTGTAGGCTGTTTTTCAAGTCCGTCAAGAAGCTTTTCATTAGGAATAACAATAAGAGAATCAACATATTTCTTCAGTTCCTCAATACCTCTTTCAGCCTGAAGCATTTTCTGTTCTCTTTCAAAAGCAAAAGGCTTTGTAACAACAGCAACTGTCAGAAGTCCCATTTCCTGAGCAATTTCCGCAACAACAGGAGCCGCACCAGTACCTGTACCGCCGCCCATTCCAGCAGTAATAAACACCATATCTGCACCTTTAAGCGACTGCTGAATTTCATCTCTGTTTTCTTCTGCTGAACGTTCACCGACTTCCGGTCTATTGCCGGCGCCTCTGCCCTTTGTAAGTTTTGTACCAATCTGAATTTTTGTAGTTGCCTTAGATCTATTAAGTGCTTTCGCGTCAGTATTTACGGCAATATACTCAATATCTTTAACGCCGGCATCGACCATACAATTCAAAGCGTTTCCGCCGCCGCCTCCTACGCCAATTACCTTAATGCTAACCTGCGGATCAAAAGCGTCCTCAAAATTGAAGTCTGTCATTTACAATTCCTCCTAAATTTATTTCCATCCCTGATATTTCAGTCATAATTTCTAATATTAACAATACATATTATTATATTAACATACTTTATGGGATTTTTCAAGACCTATTTTAAATTTTTTTATTCAAAAATTCATCAATATTTCAATCTATTCGACATAATCTTCCGGTGGATAATAATCCTCGTTATTATCTGCATATCCGCCGTTTTCCTCATATTCATAATCTTCCTGATAAATATCATTATTTTCGTCATTATATGAGTTTTCATAACCATCTTCATAATCGTCCTGTGAAGATTCTTCAGTACTTTCAGGGGTACTTTCGTCCTCTATCGGAATTTTAGTCATACTGTTTCCGGACGAAGTATTTTTATCGCTGGCTGTGTCGCTTCTGAATGAAATCTGATTACTTCCAATCATTTCCATAGTGCCCTTTTTATCATCACCCAAGTCATTAAATACTGTTTCTGCCAATTTTAATTTATAAGTGACATCATTAGAATTCCCCAATTCAAAGTTTATCCTGTTATCATAGTTGACTTTTATATCATATTTGTCAGTCATATCAATACTTACAATTTTATTATCATTTTCCGCTATATAATTAAAAATTTCAAAGTAAATTTCTGTTTTCTGTTCATCACTGGATTCAATATATGTTCCAAGAATTTCAGATGACGGCTCAAAACCAGTTACTGTTATAAGATCACTCTGGTTGCTGTCTGCTTTTTCCAGTATTTTACCTTTTTGGGAAACAATAATATACTTATCGCCAAGCTGTATATTTGCAGCTGCAACGCATCTGGTTACATTTATTTCAAGAGTATCGGGATATTTTTTATCAATATTTACGTCTTCAATATAAATCATACTGTTAAGTATATTGTCTGCTGCTTTTTTTGAGTCCAGTCTGACCATATTGTCGCCATTACCGATTCCGGAAATTCTGATTATTTCTTCACTTGAATAATCAACATCTCCTTTTACATCTATTTTATTAATATTAAAAAACAGCGTTACAGAAAGAAGTATTCCTATTCCCAAAACCAGAATAATAACCAAAAAGCAATACAGAGGCACATTTCTCCGTCTTCTTCTGGCTCGCTTGCTGTTTTGATTTCTCTTCACATTAGTTTTAACAACGTCCCTCATTTAACATTCCTTTTCAAGCTCTTGTAATTTTTCCTCCCATAGAGGTCAATACTTTTTCTATATTTTCATATCCTCTGTCAATATGCTCTACATCAGTAATTTCCGTTATACCCTCCGCCCCAAGACCTGCAACCGCCATTGCAGCTCCTCCCCGGAGATCGGTTGCGGAAACCTTTGCACCGTAAATTTTTTTCACACCGGTAATAATTGCCGCTTTCCCAATAACCTTTATATCGGCGCCCATTTTCACAAGGGAATCAACATGACGGTAACGGTTTTCAAAAATTGTTTCCTCAAAAATACTTATGCCGTTTGCTTTACACAATGACGCCATAATAATAGCCTGTGCATCAGTCGGAAATCCAGGATGAGGCAAAGTAATTATTTTTCCCACAGATTTTAACGGCTTTTTAGCATTAACATATATACACCCGTCATATACATAGATATTGCAGCCCATCTGTTCAAATACGCACATAAAGCTGTCGCATAATGCGGGGTCAATACCATGAATACTAATTTCACCATTAGTTGAAGCCGCAGCGGAAATATATGTAGCCGCCGCTATTCTGTCCGGCATTATATAATGAGTACAGCCAAAAAGTTCGTTTACTCCCTCGATAACAATGGTACTGTTTCCTGCACCTTTTATTTTTCCGCCGCATTTATTAAGAAATGCGGCAAGATCCATAATTTCAGGTTCTCTTGCAGCGTTCATAATAATTGTTTCGCCCTTTGCCATTACAGCCGCCAAAATTATATTTTCAGTTGTACCTACAGAAGGATATTTCAATATAATTTTTGTACCTTTGAGTCCATGCTCAGCTGTACATTCAATAGTGCCATACTCATCATTTACCTTAGCGCCCATTTTCTTCATAGCGCTCAGGTGCATATCTATAGGACGGGGACCAAGCTCGCAGCCTCCCGGAAATGACAATCCGCATTTGCCGCACCTGCCCAGCAGCGCTCCCATATAAATGATCGACGAACGCATTTCACGCATTAATTCGTCAGGAATTTCAGTTTTGTTTATTCCGTCAGGTTTTATTGTCAAGGTATTTCCTTCAAAACGGCATGTGCATCCAAGATGCGTAAGTATTCTGCACGACGCATAAGTATCTGTAAGGCAAGGACAATTTTTAAGAACCGTCTCCCCCTTGCACATAAGCGATGCCGCAATAATAGGAAGAGAACTGTTTTTAGCCCCCTGAACTTTAATTTCACCGCTGAGAGCATTGCCGCCCTCAATAATAAGTCTCTGACTTTTCATTTGCATCACCACCTGAAAGTATTTACTCTATAGTATGCTTTCAGGTGTAAAAATGCTACTTTGTCTTACTTATCAGCTCTTTTATTACTTTATATATCCTGTCGTTTGTATCCTTCACAGCAAGCTTTACGGCATTATCTGACATATCGCTTAGCTTTTCCCTGTGCTCATACAAGTCCTTGACAGTTTTGATCATAAGTTCGTTTGTAACGTCCTTTTGCTCTATTACTATTGCAGCCCCGGCTTTACCCAAAACATTTGCATTATGAAACTGATGATTGCCTGTAACTATCGGCGAAGGAATCAGAATTGAAGCCTTGCCAGCCGCCTCCAGTTCTGCAAGAGTCGACGCTCCCGAACGGCATATTACAAGATCGGCAGCAGCCAGACATGTATCCATATCATTTATATACTCACTGATTCTCAGTCGTTGATTTTTCATGGATATTCCGCTTTCGATCATAATTTTGGGAAATATTTCCCTGCCCATTTTTCCGTACCCATGAATATGATTAATTTTAAGATTATTTGACGTATGCCATTTTATTACTTCCGCCATTGTCTCGTTTATACATCCTGCACCCAGACTGCCTCCGAAAGACAAAATACAAAGTTCATTGTCAAAACCAAGTTCAGCTCTGGCTTCAAGCTTTGATTTAGAAGCAATACCGGCTCTTACCGGCAGTCCGGTAATTGTATAGTCAACATCCTTATCAAGGTAATCAAGCGCTTCCTTTACAGTAAGCATCACCTTGTCAACTTCCTTTGCCAAAAGCTTATTAGTAACGCCCGGAAAGGCGTTTTGCTCATGAATTGCCGTCGAAACGCCCATTCTTGCAGCTTTTTTTATAACAGGTCCGCTTACATATCCTCCCGTACCTATTGCAATATCCGGTTTGAATTCATTTATAATTTTTTTAGCTTTTGACCCTGCTGACGCAAGATAATATAACGCCTGACAGTTGCGTTTAACATTTTTCAAAGTAATTTTTCTCTGAAAGCCTGCAACTTTCATAGATGCAAAATTATAGCCCGCTTCCGGAATAAGTCTTGCTTCCATTCCATTTGGCGTTCCGACAAATAAAAATTCCGTATCCGGATAATGCTCTTTTATTACAGAAGCAATGGCAAGAGCAGGATTAATATGCCCGGCAGTTCCGCCGCCGGCTAATAATACTCTCATATAGTCATTATACTAAAAGTATAATCTCCTTTCATTTTATTATGTTTCAATTGACGATTGTCTGGAAACATTAAGAATTATCCCCATTTCTGCCAACTGCATTATCAACGCAGTACCGCCATAGCTGAAGAACGGCAAACTGATACCGGTATTAGGGATTAAATTGCTTACAACGGCAATATTTAAAAAAGCCTGTATGCCTATCTGAACAGTTATACCAATTGTAATAAGCATTCCGAATCGGTCTTTTGCCTTTGAAGCAATATAAAATCCTCTGATAATCAGCAGTGCAAAAAGAAGAATTATTGTAACTGCTCCGATAAAGCCAAGTTCCTCGCATACAATTGAAAAAACAAAGTCGTTCTGACTTTCAGGAAGATACATAAATTTCTGCCTTGAGCCTCCCAGTCCCAGACCGAAAAGTCCTCCCGAACCGATAGCAACAAGTGACTGACATGTCTGCCACGTACCGCCCTTTTCATCGGAAAACGGATCAAGCCATGACTGAAAACGAGTCTGAAAATAAGTAAATCCGTCCTCGCCCTGAGTTTTCATATATACTATTAAAGCCAATGCTCCGACGCCCAATAGACAAAGAATAAAAATATGCTTCCATCTTACTCCTCCGACAAACATCAGGCACACTCCGATAGCACATATCAAAATCGTACATGACAGATGCGGCTGAAGCATAAGAAGTACGACAACAATACCAAGCAAAATACCAAAAGGTAAAATACCCACAGAAAATTTCTGCATTTTATTATAATTCTTCACAATAAGATACGAAAACAGAATTATAATTGAAAATTTCATAAGTTCCGACGGCTGAAAATTTATCGGTCCGATAACAATCCATCTGGTTGCGCCGCCTTCTGTAACTCCGTTTACCAATACTGCAATCAAAAGTATGACGCAGCCTACATAGCTTGTTATAGCAATTTTCGGATTGGCAAAATGACGATAATCAAAAAAGGAGAAAAAGAACATACAGAATATTCCTATAGCTGCCATTGTGATCTGTTTGGTAGCATAGCTAGTTCCGTTTGTACCGCCGGACTCATTAAGCGCTTTCGCATAGCTTGCTGAAAACATCATAATAATCCCTATAACAAGCAGCGTCATTACAATAAGGAAAAATGTAAGATCCATTACCCCTCTTGAAAAAAGAGAATGTACCTGTTTTTTTTGTCTGTTCCTGCCGGAAGCAGACGCATGACGTTCAATTGAGCCGGCGCCGGCACCGTAATTTCCAGCCAATTTTCTTCCTCCTTTGAATTGGTAAAAAACTAAATAACAGTAAGCACACCTAATGCAGAAACAATAATTGCCGCTACTGAAAACATAACTACAATTTTATACTCACTAAAACCGCACATTTCAAAATGATGATGAATAGGGGACATTTTAAATATTCTTTTGCCTTTTCCCTTTTCACCGGTTTTTTTATAATGCTGTCTTGCAGTGATTTTAAAATATGTTACCTGTATAACAACCGATAATGCTTCAAGAATGTATACAAGTCCCACAAGAACCATAAGCAAATGCTTGTGAGTTGTAAGACCGATTGCCACAAACGCTCCACCCAGATACATAGAACCTGTATCACCCATAAAGCATTTTGCAGGATGAAGATTCCAGATCAGAAATCCCAGACAGCCTCCTGCAATCGCTATAGCATAAATTGAAATCTCGTAGGATTTCATTATACCACATACCGCTGAAAATGCAAGCATTGTAACAAAAGTTACCGAACCGCACAGTCCGTCTACACCGTCTGTAAGATTTACTGCATTTGAAACATAAATCATAAACAGTATCATTATTGGATAATAAAAAATTCCTAAATCAAGCTGGAAGAAAATCAGATCCAGTTTAGTAGATTTATCACCTAACGCATAAAGTACCGCTAGAAATGCTGCGGACAGAATAAACTGAAAAATCATTTTCTGTTTAGGATTAAGTCCAAGATTTTGTTTTTTTACCGCTTTTATATAGTCGTCAAGAAAACCTATACCGGAAAACAAAACCGAAAATAATATACACGCAAGCAGTCTTATTGCATTATAAGACGCTGTTTTCTCAGTTATATCCACCATATTTCTGGAACGATAAAGCAAATATCCAATTATAACCGCAATTATGCTGCTGATTATGAACATAAATCCGCCCATGATAGGCGTCCCCTGCTTGGATTTATGCCACTTCGGACCAATTTCAAGAATTGTCTGTCCGAAATGAATTTTTTTCAGAAACGGTATAAGCACTATACCCGTCAATGCTGCAATTGCACATGAAATAAGCGCAGTACCGATCGTTATCCAATATGACATATAAACTCTCCTCCGGTTATCCAAATATTTCGTCTATCACTTCTTCAAGCTTCATACCTCTGCTTGCCTTAAACAGGATTATATCGCCGCTTTGTAAATCTTCCTTAATTTTTTCAGCCATTAAATCCTTGGAATCCTTATGGAACGCACAGCTTGCAAGTCCATGCTCCGAAGCTTCCGCAGCAATATACATTGCATTTTCCCCATAGCAGTACAACCTGTCGGGATGACATTGTGCAGCATATTCTCCAACAAGTCTATGTAATTTTTCCGACATATCTCCAAGTTCGAGCATATCTCCCAGTACGGCGATTTTTCTTCCTTTGCATTTCATATCCGCAAGCACATTCAACGTTGCTTTCATAGAATCCGGACTGGCATTGTAACAATCGATTATTACCGTTTTATCTCCCTTTTTAACAATGTTCTGACGCATTCCGTCAGACTTGTATTTTTTCAGTGCAGAAACTATTTCATTTTCATTAAGTCCGCTGAGAATTCCAACACAGAATGCTGCTGAAGCATTTAAAACGTTATGCTTTCCTGCACATGGAATTTCAATTTCAGTATTAACTCCATTATATACAAGGGTAAATCTTGTTATACCATTTTCCTCAATAATATTTTTTGCTCTGAAGTCGCATTTATCACCGGTACCGTACAAATAAACAGAACGTGAACTTTTAAGTTCTAATTTTAAAGGAGCAAGATATCTGTCATCGCCATTAACGATCAGGGGTGCGTCCGACTTCATTCCGCTTAATATTTCAAGCTTTGCCTTTAAAATCCCCTCCTGGGATTTAAGGTTCTCAATATGGGAAAATCCTATATTTGTTATAACTCCTATTGTTGGCACAGCTGTATTTGAAAGTCGTTCAATCTCACCAAAATCTGACATACCCATTTCAATAACAGCAGCCTGATAGGACGAATCAAGATTAAACAGCGTTTTAGGTAAACCGATTTCATTATTTAAATTACCTTGTGTCTTTAACGTTTTATATTTTTCCGATAAAACAAGAGCTATCATTTCCTTTGTCGTAGTCTTACCCACACTTCCGGTAATTCCCACAAGTACCGGATTAAATTTACTGCGATAATATTTAGCTAATTTAAGCAAAGCAGTTCTTGTATTTTTTACAACAATACAGGGACAGCCGTCAACAGGATATTCAGACACAGCTGCCGCAGCTCCATTTTCTATTGCCTGCTTAATAAATGCATGACCGTCAAATCTTTCACCCTTTATAGCTATAAACAAGCATCCGGCAGGAAGATTTCTCGTATCGGTAGAAATCTCCGTAATTACCTTTTCTTCAGGACATTCTGCATTCAAACAATGTGCAATTTCAGATAATAATAATTTTTCCATTAGTCTATCAGCTTCAGACCCTCTGAAACTATCTCTCTTTCATCAAAATGTATATGTTCATTTCCGGGAAGCACCTGATAATCTTCGTGTCCCTTACCCGCAAGAACTATAATATCACCTTTTTCAGCTATTTTAAGGGAATGATGAATAGCTTTCGTTCTGTCAACCACCACATCAAAGGGAATTTCACTGTCTTTAAGACCGGCAAGAATATCGTCAATAATGGCTTCCGGAATCTCGTCTCTTGGATTATCAGACGTAATTATAAGTCTGTCTGCAAACTTTGCAGCCGCCTTTGCCATAAGCGGACGCTTTTTGGCGTCTCGGTTTCCTCCGCACCCAAACAGACAAATAAGCCTTCCTTCGGTATATTCCCTTACGCTTTTAAGTATATTTTCAACTGCGTCGGGAGTATGGGCATAATCACAAATCACAGTAAAATCCCTGCCTGTAGGAATAATTTCACATCTTCCCTTTACTCCATTATATTCGGAAACTGCGTTTAAAATATCTTCGATCGGCAAACCGGCTTTCAGACAAACAGAAATTGCCGCCGTTACATTTGATACATTGAACATTCCCGTCATTTTCATATTAACAAGCTGTGATTTTCCGTTATAACAGTACCAGAAGCTTGTTCCGTCCGATTTAATTTTAATTGCATCTGCATAATAATCAGCTTCGGAACTGATTCCGTATCTTTCTTTTTTGCAGCTAATCTCACTGAAAATTCTTCTGCCGTATTCATCGTCTGTATTGATCAGAGCATAATCACATTCATCAAACATCATTTTTTTTGCCTGATAATAATTCTCCATCGTTTTATGATAATCCAAATGATCCTGAGTGAGATTTGTAAAAATTCCCATATCAAAATGTGTAGGTCCTATTCTATGCTGAACCAATCCGAAAGAGGAAACCTCCATAACTGCATATTTACATCCTGCCTTTACCATTTTATCCAAAAGACACATATAATCAAAAGCCATTGGAGTCGTATTATCGGTATGAACAGTTTCATCTCCTATTTCATTGCATATAGTACCAATAAGACCGGTTTTTATACCGTTTTTCATAAAAATATTTTTGATAACATTTGAAATAGTTGTTTTTCCGTTTGTTCCGGTGACACCGATTATTTTTAATTTTTTTTCCGGATGATCAAACCATGCGGCACACAATTCTCCGTAAAATTTCCTTGAATTATCGGTAATGATCTGTTTGTTTCCCAATCCCAGATCCCTTTCAGCAACAATAACTGCCGCACCTTTTTCCAGCATTTCTGCCGCAGCGTCATGACCGTCAAAAGAACCGCCTTTCACACAGACAAAAATACAATCTTTCCGTACTTTTTTTGTATTATCAGTTACCGAACTGATTTCTCTGTCCGGAATATTTATATCGGCTAAACCCTCAATAAGTTTATAAAGTCTCATTATTTACACCGCCTGTATAAAATCATTAATCATCATTTATTTTTGGCTTTTACTCTCTGCTATATTCAACCTGACTGATCATTAACGCCAAAGGTCAATTCTATAACAGTACCTACCGGAACTTTAGACCCTGCCGGTTCCGACTGAGACTGTACAACAGCAGAGCTTGAATCAGTTGAAGCGCCTCCTGCAATAAAATTCAATCCCATATTCGTAAGAATATAATTCGCATCAGAAAGTCCGTATCCGGAAAGATCCGGCACTTCAACATATTCCGGTTTATAATTATTTTCAGTATAAAGGACAACCGTACAGCCCTGAGCTACAACGCTGCCTGTAATAGGCATCTGACCGCAGACGGTATCTCCCTCACCTACGACCTGACATGTAAGACCCTTTTCTTCTACAGCTTTTTTAGCGTCCTCAAGGGATAAATCTTCAACAAACGGAACTGAAACGTCCAGATTTTCTGCTTCTTCATCAGTATATTCCGGATAATAACCAAGGTAAGGCAGAATTTCTTCCATGACTTTTCTTGAACACGGTACTGCAACCTTACTTCCGTAATATTCCCCGGACATTGGCTCGTCTGCCATAATAAGCATTATAATTTCCGGATCATCTGCCGGAGCAAAACAACAGTATGACGCAACATATCTCATAGGATCTTCGTCAGTACCCGCATATTCGTCAAGCTTTTCAGACGTACCGCTCTTTCCTCCTACATGATATCCTTTTATGTAAGCGCCGTTTTCAATTGCTACGGTTTCAAGTGTTTCACACATAATTTTTGAAGTATCTGCTGAAATGACCTGTCTCTTAACTGTCTTTTCATTTGTCAGAACAACGTTTCCGTCGGTATCGACAATTTTGCTTACAACATAAGGAGTAACCAGTTCTCCTCCGTTAATTACTGCTGCATACGCAGTTATCATTTCTATAGGAGTGACCTTATTAGTCTGTCCGAAAGAACAAGACGCAAGCTCTACAGCACCCATTCCATTAAGTCCCTGATAATAGCTGGTTGCCTCCGCAGGAAGGTCTATTCCTGTTCTTTCAGTAAGTCCGAAAGCCTTAAAATAATTGAAAAAGCTTTCTGCACCCAATCTTCGTCCGATTTCCATAAATGCCGGATTACATGAATGAGTAATAGCTTCTGTAAACGTTTGTAACCCATGTCCTGAAGTTTTCCAGCAGTGAATAGGATCAGTGCCCTCCACGACAACCAGAGCGCCGGTACAGTCAAAACTGTCGTTTACAGAAATCGCTTTTTCCTCAAGCGCCGCCGAACTCGTAACTACCTTAAATACCGATCCTGGAATATACAGCTCAGTTATCGCTTTATTTTTCCATTGCTGTTCTCTTGCCGCAACATACGCTTCGTCAAGCTGTTCCTCGGTAAGCTGGTCGAGATAAGACTTTGCATTGTCTTTTTTTATAACTTCATTTTTATCAATATCAAGAAGCTCCATATCCTGTGCGGCCTGAGCTATCTGCAAATCCGGAACCTCCGACGGTTCATTCAGATTGAAACCCGGAGCTGTAGCCATGGCAAGAATTGCTCCTGTTTTGGCATTCATAATAATACCGCATGCTCTGTCTTCAATTTCAAACTGGCTTACAGTTTCTTCAAGATTCTTTTCTAAGGAATACTGCAAAGTCCTGTCTATAGTAAGATAAACCGAATTTCCGTCCTGTGCCTCATAGGTTTTTGCATATCTGTAAGGCATTTCGTTTCCGTACGCATCTTTTGCTGATATTACTTTTCCATCCGTACCGGAAAGGTAATCGTCATATTGATATTCTATACCGTACTGACCGTCTCCGTCTCCGTTTGTAAATCCGATTACCGATGCTGCCAATTCATCCTGAGGATAATATCTTTTCGTATCTTCTTCAATTTGTATTGAATTTAATGAGTTTTCGTCCATAAAAGCGATAATTTCATCGGCAACAGGTTTTTCAACCTGAGTTTTCAGAATTTTATACTGAGTATTTTCCTCCATAGCCGATCTTACAGTTTCTTCTTTAATTTCAAGCTTTTCGGCAAGAAATGAAATTATCTCTTCCTGAACCTGATCAGCCGTTTTTACCACGGTTCCGGAAGGCAATTCGCCGTTTGCTATTTGTTTTTGCTGTGCTTCGGCATTTTCTTTTTTCTTTTCCAATTCGCTTCTGAACAAATCAGGATCCATAAATATTTTATAAACCGTAGCGCTCTGCGCTAAAATTACACCGTTTGCATCATATATAGAACCTCTGTTAGCCGATATTGAAATTTCACCAAAATGATATTCGTTTGCTTTTTCTTGATAAAAGCTGTTATCAACTATAGATAATTTAAAAAGCTGAGCAATAATGGCTCCGGCAAACGCCATCATACCGATCAATATAAATCTATTGGTACGCTTTTTCATTTGAATAGTGGGCTTATCTGCCATAAAAACCTCCGTAATACCTGTTGTTAATACGACCGCATTCATGTACCGATATTGCTTATAAAAATAGCAGGGATTCCTTAAACTTCTCCCTGCCAGGCAAATGCTTAATCCATTTCTAAAACTTAAATATTTTTAAATCTTAAAAATAAAAATCATTCAAGATTCAATCACATAAACTTTTACCGGTAAACGGCAATAAGAAATTATTTAATGCGGAAGACCAGTACAGTCACTTGCAGACGTGACTGCACCTTTCTTCCTATTTCCGTACACCCGTTTTGATTCTCCAATATAGCCTCGACAGCATGCTTTTTCTTTTTATCAGCCGTCTTTCTAATTAATAATATGCCCTATCCAAAAATATATTCCAGAAAGCTGTTAATTTTCTCTTTTGCTCTCACAAATATGTTTTTATTTTCTTCAGGGATTTCGATTATATCATCAGTCTGCGTCTGCACATATTTTATTTGTGAATTATCAAGCTTTTGCAGACCCAATACATTTACTGCATAATCTTCAACATTTTTCAGAGTCATTTTACTTTCAAGTTCTGATTTTAACCGTACATTCTCACTCTGAACAACTTCAAGCTTCTGATTCTGTGCAGCAATCTGTTGATACATCCTGTTTGTTTCTACTCTTCCGTAAATAACACAGAAAAATACAAGTAAAGCAGACAGTGCAGCAATAAACACTTTTGATGCTGAACCTCTTTTAGGAGGCGTTACTTTCATAGCGATGTTAGGTACACGTACTGTTTCCGGTTCTTCGGCAGGTATTCTTTTTTCTGCATTACTAACAGGTTTATTATTTTCCGGTTTGTGAGGATTGTTTTGTAAAAAATAATCATAAGCTGAATTATCTGCCGCCATAACAAAGCACCTATCTCCTTTCTATGATTCTTAGTTTTGCACTTCTGCTGCGATTGTTATGTTCAAGCTCATAAGGTGAAGCCTCTATAGGTTTTCTGTTTACAAGCTTCCCTCTGGGCTCTCTTCCGCATACACACTGAGGAAAATCCGGAGGACATATACAACCCTTACACAAACCTGCAAAACACTGTTTTACAAGTCTGTCTTCCAATGAATGAAACGTTATAACTGCCAGCCTTCCATGAGGTTTAAGACAGTCAAATGCGGCATTTAAACCGCAGGATAAATGGTCAAATTCACCATTAACAGCAATTCTTATAGCTTGAAAAGTTTTCTTGCAGGGATTCTTTTCCCTCTTCACCGCTGCCGGAACACTTCTTTTTATTATTTCAGCAAGCTCAAGCGTTGTTTCAACAGGCTTTACTTCTCTGCTTAAAACAATATTTCTGGCAATTCTTCTGGAGAACTTTTCTTCACCGAATTCAAATATGATTCTGACCAATTGTTCTTCGGACCAGCCGTTTACAATATCATAAGCGCTGATTCCATCCTGACTCATACGCATGTCTAAAGGAGCGTCATAATGATAAGAAAATCCTCTTTCAGGAGTATCCAGCTGATGAGACGAAACTCCAAGATCCATAAGCACTCCGTCAACAGAATCAATACCCAGTAAATCAAGAACATTTCTTAGATCTGAATAATTGCTCCTTACGACCTGTGCATTATAGCATTTGAGTCTTTCTCCGGCAGCTTTAACTGCGTCCGGATCACGATCCAAACCAATTAATTTTCCATTTTCTCCAAGCCTTTTGGCAATTTCTATTGAATGGCCGGCGCCTCCGACAGTACAGTCAACATAAATTCCGTCCGGCTTGATATCAAGTCCTTCTATGCATTCATTAAGCAAAACCGAAACATGAGAAAATTCCATAATTACTCCTTAAATACCAAGCTGCTGCATCGCTGCCAGCATTGCCGACATATCCATATTGCTCTGCTGTGCATCCCATAATTCCTTATCCCAGATTTCAGCTTTATCATCCAGACCGATTACGACAACGTCTTTTTTCAGTCCCGCAAACTCTCTGAGATCAGACGGTATTAAAACACGTCCCTGCTTGTCCGGAACAAGTTCTCCGGCACCGGAAAACAGCCATCTTTTAATATCAAGTCCGCCCATAGAATCAGGAAGCTCTGCAATTTTATTGGCAAGTTTTTCCCATTCTGATTTTGAATAAATAGTCAGACACTTCTGGTTTATGCTTTTCGTAACATAAAATTCTCCGCCCAGCAAATCCCTTAGTTTTGTCGGAAAGCTCATTCTGCCCTTGGCATCAATATTATGATGATATGTACCCATAAGAGCCGTCAAAGCCATTCCAGACACCACCTTTCGGATTTTTTGGACTGATTTCACCAAAAAAATGATTTTTTTACACTACTTTACCACACTTCACCACCGTGTACATATTATTATAACTCAATTATAAGAAAACGTCAAGAAAAATTAAAGATATACTAAAATAAAAGAAGCTGAAAATCATGTCTTATTTTTGTTAATAATGCACAAAGCAGACTAATTTATTTAATCAGTCTGCCTATATAATATAAATTATTTGTTATTATATTTTATCACTTTTTAACGATTTTAAAGGCTTTATCACCATCGCTGCAACGAAACCCGCAGTAATTATTTCAATTATCGAATTTACACCTGCCCATAAAATTATAAAGCTCAAAAAATTTTTTCCCAGTAATTCTGAAACATTTGTGTTTTTATGAAAAAATAAATAAATCATACCCAAAACCATAACTGAGTGTAGAAAAGTAGAAAATGCAGCTGAAATACCGGCTGATACGCTTATATTTATTTTTCTTTTCAGAAAATCAAATGTCACAGATGTAAAAAATGGTATTAATAATCTTGGAATAAAGCAAATTATTATGCTGTAGAAATTTCCAAATTCAGAAAATGGAGTAAAAGCAAAAGAAGTCGGACTCGCCAAACCAATTGTAGACCACCATATGAACGAGCACAAACCCATAATACCGCCCATAATTAAGCTATATTTTTTTTCAAGTAAAAAAGCAGAAATTATAACCGGAATATGGGCTAATGTAGCAACGATTCCAGGTCCAATAGGAATAGATCCCAAAGGAGTAAAGCAAAAAATAATTTCTATTGATGCAAAAATTGCTAAAATTAATATGTTAAAAATAGATTTTTTTTCAGTTTGTATATATTCCATATTTTTTCTCCAATAAAATATTCTGTTTTATATTATTACTGTAATTATTATTTTTATACAAAACAAAAACAGGAATGACTTCGTCATTCCCGTTTCATATAAAAATTTTAAATTATTCGTTAATAGCTGTAACGACACCTGAACCTACTGTACGTCCGCCTTCACGGATAGCAAAACGCAGACCTTCTTCGATAGCGATTGGTGTAATCAGTTCAACGTTCATTTCAACGTTATCACCAGGAGTACACATTTCAACGCCTTCTGGAAGAGTGATGATACCAGTAACGTCAGTTGTTCTGAAATAGAACTGTGGTCTGTAGTTTGTGAAGAATGGAGTATGACGTCCGCCTTCTTCCTTCTTCAGTACATAAACCTGACCCTTAAACTTTGTATGTGGGTGGATAGAACCTGGCTGGCAAAGAACCTGTCCTCTTTCAACCTGATCTCTTGTAACACCACGGAGAAGAGCACCGATATTATCGCCTGCTTCAGCATAATCAAGAGTCTTTCTGAACATTTCGATACCAGTAACAACTGTCTTGCCCTTTTCAGTAGAAAGACCAACGATTTCAACTTCGTCACCAGTCTTGAGCTGACCTCTTTCAACTCTACCTGTAACAACAGTACCACGACCGGAAATTGTCATAGTATCTTCGATAGGCATAAGGAAAGGAAGGTCTGACTTACGTTCCGGAGTAGGAATGTAGCTGTCAACTGCATCCATAAGTTCAATGATTGGAGCATATGCCGGATCATTGATATCATCAGGAGCATTCAGTGCAGCAAGAGCTGAACCCTTGATAATAGGTGTATCATCGCCTGGGAATTCATATTCGTCCAAAGTAGCTCTGATATCCATTTCAACAAGTTCAAGAAGCTCAGGATCATCAACCTGATCAGCCTTGTTCATGAATACAACAATGTAAGGAACGCCAACCTGACGAGCGAGAAGCAAATGTTCCTTTGTCTGAGCCATAGGGCCGTCAGAAGAAGCAACTACGAGGATAGCACCGTCCATCTGAGCAGCACCTGTGATCATGTTCTTTACATAGTCAGCGTGTCCAGGGCAGTCAACGTGTGCATAGTGACGATTATCTGTTTCGTATTCAACGTGAGCTGTATTAATTGTGATACCACGTTCTCTTTCTTCCGGTGCCTTATCGATCATGTCGTAAGCTTCATACTGAGCCTGACCCTTGAGAGCCAGTGTCTTAGTAATAGCAGCTGTAAGAGTTGTCTTACCATGGTCAACGTGTCCGATTGTACCAATGTTAACATGCGGTTTATTTCTTTCAAATTTAGCCTTTGCCATTGGAAAAGTCCTCCTTAAAAATAATATAGATTACTTATGAATATCATTTTATCATATATTAAAATAAAATTCAAGAGTTTTTAGAAAATATTTCTGATTATTTTAATCAAGCATTTTTATTTCTTGATGTCATAATCTTTTCTGCAATATTCTTAGGAACTTCAAGATAGCTGTGCGGTTCCATTGAATACTGTCCGCGACCTTGTGTATTTGAACGAAGATCATTAGAATATCCGAACATTTCTGAAAGCGGTACAAGAGCGTCAACCTGAACAGCACCAGGTCTTGTTTCCTGTCCCTGAATCTGTCCACGGCGTGAACTCAAATCACCGATTACAGTACCTGTATAATCATCAGGAACAATAACCGAAACCTTCATGATAGGTTCCATAAGAACCGGAGTCGCCTTTTTCATAGCTTCCTTAAATGCCATTGAACCGGCAATCTGGAATGCCATTTCCGAAGAGTCAACTTCATGATAAGAACCGTCATACAGTTCAACGCAAACGTCAACAACTTCGTAGCCTGCAAGAATACCGGACTTCATAGCACCCTGAATACCCTTGTCAACTGCTGGAATGTATTCCTTAGGAATAGCACCGCCGACAATTGAATTTTTGAATTCATAACCCTTACCGGATTCATTAGGTGAAACTCTGATCTTAACATGACCGTATTGACCCTTACCACCGGACTGTCTTGCATACTTATGGTCAACATCGGCATTACCCTTAATTGTTTCCTTATAAGAAACCTGAGGAGCGCCGACATTTGCTTCTACCTTGAATTCACGAAGCAGTCTGTCTACAATGATTTCAAGGTGAAGTTCTCCCATTCCGGCAATAATTGTCTGACCTGTTTCTTCATCAGTATAAGTTCTGAATGTCGGGTCTTCTTCTGCAAGCTTTGCAAGAGCAATACCCATTTTTTCCTGACCAGCCTTTGTCTTTGGCTCGATAGCCAGCTGAATAACCGGTTCAGGGAATTCCATAGATTCAAGAATTACGGGGTGCTTTTCGTCACAAAGCGTATCGCCTGTAGTTGTATTTTTAAGACCAACAGCTGCAGCAATATCACCTGCATATACTGTTTCAATGTCTTTTCTGTGGTTTGAGTGCATTTGAAGGATACGACCAAGTCTTTCTTTGTTATCCTTTGTAGCATTCAGTACTGTTGAACCTGCATTTACTGTACCTGAATAAACTCTGAAGAAGCAGAGCTTACCAACAAATGGGTCAGTAGCGATCTTGAATGCAAGCGCTGAAAACGGTTCATCATCTGAAGAATGTCTTACACATTCTTCATCAGTATCAGGATTAATACCCTTGATTGCAGGAACATCAAGCGGTGACGGCATATAATCTACAATAGCGTCAAGAAGCTTCTGAACACCCTTATTTTTATATGAAGTACCGCATGTTACCGGAACCATTTCATTAGCAATTGTTGCTTTTCTTATAGCAGCCTTGATTTCATCAATTGTAAGTTCTTCACCTGCAAAATATTTTTCCATCAATGCGTCATCCTGTTCAGCAACTGATTCCATAAGTGCATCATGATATTCCTGAGCCTTTTCAGCCATATCAGCAGGAATGTCTTCTACTCTGATATCTTTTCCAAGATCATCATAGTAAACATACGCTTTCATTTCAATAAGGTCAATGATTCCCTTGAATGTTTCCTCTGCACCGATAGGTAGCTGAACTGGAACAGCATTACAATGAAGTCTGGTCTTCATCATATCAACTACATTGTAGAAGTCTGCGCCCATGATATCCATCTTATTGACATAAGCCATTCTCGGTACCTTGTATTCATCAGCCTGTCTCCAAACGGTTTCAGACTGAGGTTCAACACCGCCCTTAGCACATAATACTGTTACTGAGCCGTCAAGAACTCTCAGTGAACGTTCAACCTCAACTGTAAAGTCAACGTGTCCGGGAGTGTCGATAATATTAAGTCTGTGGCCTGCCCAGTATGCAGTAGTAGCAGCAGAAGTAATTGTAATACCTCTTTCCTGCTCCTGCTCCATCCAGTCCATTGTAGCAGCACCTTCATGAGTCTCGCCTATTTTATGGTTAATACCGGTATAAAACAGGATACGCTCTGTTGTTGTGGTTTTACCTGCGTCAATGTGAGCCATTATACCTATATTTCTTGTATGTTCAAGCGAACAATCTCTTGGCATAATTCTCCTCCTTAAATTTTACAATTGCAGATTACCAGCGGTAGTGTGCAAACGCCTTGTTTGCTTCCGCCATCTTGTGTGTATCATCACGCTTCTTGCAGGCGCCGCCTGTACCGTTGATTGCGTCCATGATTTCACCGGCAAGTCTTTCCTTCATTGTCTTTTCGTTTCTTTCTCTTGAGTACTTTGTGATCCATCTCAGACCCAGTGTCTGACGTCTTTCAGGACGTACTTCCATTGGAACCTGATATGTGGCACCGCCCATTCTGCGAGCCTTAACCTCAAGAACCGGCATAACATTTTCCATTGCTTCTTCAAAAGCTTCCAGAGCGTCCTTGCCTGTCTTTTCAGCTACAATATCAAATGCACCGTAAACTATTTTCTGTGCAACACCCTTTTTACCGTCTAACATTATATTATTGATAAGACGTGTAACAAGCTTTGAGTTGTATACTGGGTCCTGCAGTACATCACGTTTTGCGATTTTACCTCTTCTTGGCATTTCGCTTCCCTCCTTCACATTTTTTCATGAATTCATAGGTACTCGTCATTTTTCTGACGTCAAGACCAATGCAGAGGATTTAATATATTAAATCTCCACATATAATCCTGTGGCAGTTATCCTATTTCAATTATTTTGCCTTTGGTCTCTTTGCACCGTACTTTGAACGAGCCTGCATTCTGTTAGCAACGCCCTGTGCGTCAAGTGTGCCTCTGATGATATGGTAACGTACACCTGGGAGATCCTTAACACGTCCGCCTCTGATAAGAACAACGCTGTGTTCCTGAAGGTTATGACCGATACCAGGAATATAAGCTGTAACTTCGTGACCATTTGTAAGCTTTACTCTGGCGATCTTTCTCATAGCTGAGTTAGGCTTTTTAGGTGTTGAAGTTCTAACTGCTGTGCAGACACCACGCTTCTGAGGTGAGCTCTGATCAATAGCTGTCTTCTTCTTGGCATTATAACCTTTCTGAAGTGCCGGAGCTGTTGACTTAACATCAAGAACCTGTCTTCCCTTACGAACCAATTGATTAAATGTTGGCATATTCTTCCTCCTTTTCCAAAAAATCTTTAATGCAAGTATAAAATACACTTGCATACCCATTAATTATATTCCTATTTTTTTCATTTGTCAAGAGTTTTATTATTTTTTTCGCCTATTTTTAAAAATATTTATTAGTTTTACATTTTTTTGAAAATTTCTCTTGACATTTTTATTATAACGTGATATAATAATAAAGCTTTAAGTTATGCGCCAGTAGCTCAGCTGGATAGAGTGACTGGCTACGAACCAGTAGGTCGGGGGTTCGAGTCCCTCCTGGCGCACCAAAGCAGTTACGTCCTTTGAAGTAATTCAGAGGACGTTATTTTTTGCCTTGAAAGTCAGAATAATGCGCCATTAGTGCGCTATTAAAATAAAAAACTATTAAAAGCGGCTGAAAGTTACAGTCATATATTAAAAGAATCGGAGCAGGAAAACTATTAATTTAGTAGTCCTGCTCCTTTTATTTTATCCTGTTTTTCTCTCATTGTCATTATTAGCTTTATCCTTACGAGTGATTAACATATCTTGCAGTACATTAGCCGCCTGCTCGTCCGCTTCTGAAATATAATGAAGATATTTATTAGTGGTCGTAATATCTCCGTGTCCTAAACGCTCTTGTACTTGCTTTATATTTACACCGCCGTACAAAAGCAATGTTGCTGACGTATGACGTAAGCTGTGCAGCTTTCGGTGTTTTAAATGATTCTTTTCAAGAAACTTTGAAAATTGCTTTGTAGGCGTTTGAGGATTCATAATTTCCCCGTTATCCTGAGTGAACAGCCAATCGTGCTCGTGCCATTGATTACCGAAAGTTTCAGCTTGCTTATCCTTTTCGGATCTCAACAACTTTACAAGGTCAATGCAGTAAGGATTAACAGCAACGGTTCTGACTTCATAATCTTTAGGGGCTTTTATCTGAGTAGGCTTGCCTTTTAGCTTGACTGCCGCCCTTTCAATGGTAACTTTATTGTTCACATAGTCAAAATCACTGAATTTAAGGGCGGTAAGTTCTCCCCTACGTGCACCTGTCATAATGGCAAGCTGTATAAATACTTGAAACTGCAAGTCCTCCAGTTCCAAATATTTCAACATTTCTGCGGCTTCTTGTTTAGTAAAGATTTCTATTTTTGGCGTTACTACTCTCGGAACTTCAAGTAATTCTGCTTTAGCCGGACTACTTTCAATTATATTTTGCTTAACAGCCAACTTAAATATTGACTGAATTACTGTTAAATATCTTTTAACGCTTGCTGCCTTTAACGGTTCTGAATCCTGCGAACCGTCACGCTTTTGTTTAGATAAACCGCTTAACTGATTAATGAAAGCTTGTATATGTGCCGGCTTAATCTGATTTACCTTATGAAATCCGAGAGCCGGAAGTATTTTATTTTCAATGGCTCTTTCATAAAATTCATAAGTGCTGGGTGAAAGAGTTTTTACTTTAGATTCAAGATAAATCTTTGAAAATTCTTCAAGGGTAATTCTTTCAGCATTTCCGGCAATCCCCTTTTTACATCGTTCCTCAAAGTCAAGGGAAATCTTCTGCAATTCCTTTTCGATCTGCTTAGCTGTCATATTAGGAGCAGGCTTATAAGTCATGGTATAAGGCTTTAATCGTTTCCCCTGACTGTCATATCCGTGATATACCCTTATGGTGTAAGATATAATGTCTCCGTCTTTATTCTTCCTCGGGGTTATGCTAGGCATTTGAATCACGCTCCTTTAAAATGGTACTCCATTGGCTATATTATCGCATATATTTCCTTCATCTCCGCATATCAATCCACTTCCATTTTCAATATAGTATTGGCTGAACTTTTCAAATACAGCTTTTTTTAATCCGTCTTTTAAATACTGGGGATATTCGGTATCGTTTACAAAAGTGCAAATTCTTTGATACTCTAATAAAAATCGATTCATTATACCACTATTTATTAAAATATAGGATAGAGCCGAACGGCTATCATCATTAGAAGAATATTCAATACCTCGAACAGAAAGTATTAATGATAATGCATTCATAACTTCATCAAATCCAATATCCTTTGCTTCTTTTATTTCATTTTCCAAACCGCAAAGCCAATCTATAGAGACATTTAAGGCTTTAGCAATAAGTATCACTTTATCAATAGTGGGATTTTTAGGATTTTCCGCTGATTCATAGCTTGATAATGTAGCAGGTGCTATGCCTGTTCTTCTTGATAATTCTGCTTGTGATATGTCAGCTTTTTGTCTAGCTTCTTTCATTCTTATAGCAAATATATTTTTTTCGTCCATAATTAACAGCTCCTTTTCATATTTTTATAATATCATAAATTGTTGTTGTTGTCAACCAAATCAAAAAACATTTCTTAAAAATGTCGGATTTTTTCTATAAATTGTATTATTTTTTCTGTATTTAGTATAATTATTCCGATTTTAGTTTTATTAATCTATATTGATTAATCGCTAAAATATAGTTGACATAGTTTAAAAATAATGGTATAATAACATCAAAAATAGAAAGGGGTCATTTTATGACTGGTACAGAAGTAAAAAGTATGATTAAAGGAGCAGGATTAAAATGCTGGGAGGTCGCTTATGCAATGAATATGCAGGACAGCAACTTTTCACGCCGCCTAAGAAAACCATTTAATGAGAATGAAGTTAATAACATTAAAGAGATTATTAACAAACTATCCGCAGAAAAGGAGGCATAATGAAAGAATTAGTATTATTGAAGAATGACGAAGCGTTTACAAATAGCTTAATAATTGCAGAGGGTGCAGGAATTGAGCACAGGGCATTAATCCAGCTCATTTCATCTCATATTGATGATGTGTCTGAGTTTGGAAGGGTCACATTTGAAATGTTACCCTTTGAAACTAACGGAGGTACTCAAAAAATAAAAATGTGTAATCTTAATGAAGAACAAGCTACCTTTGTTATTTCACTCATGAAAAATACAAGAGCGGTTATAGACTTCAAAAAGGAATTAGTAAAGCAGTTCTTCCAGATGAGAAAATTTATTCTAGAAAAACATTCCGCAGAATGGATAAAAACACGTTATCAATCCAAAATCAGCCGCAAAGCTGAAACAGATATTATTAAACAACTAGTTAATTATGCCGAAAAACAAGGGAGTAAGAATGCAGATAAGCTTTATATTATTTATTCTAAGCTTGCAAATAAAACAGCCGGAATCTCTTCAAGAGATAATGCAACCATTAATCAGCTAAATAATTTATCTCTGATTGAAAATATTCTGCTTAACTGTATTCGTAATGGCATGACAGAAAGCAAAGGTTACAAGGAAATATATCAAGTATGCAAAGCACGTCTTGAATTGTTTTCAGATATTGCGTATCTTGCAACGGCGTGAGGTGCAGCATGAAATCACTACATAAAAATAACGCCCTTACTGTTGGAGCAGTAAAGACGTTGAAAGCAAATACCATGAACCATTAAAAATACTTGCCAGCTCCTATTGTACCATAATTTTAGGAGTTTGGCAAATAGAAAGGAACGCAACATGTCACAAATTCTTATTGAAAGAAGCAGTAAATTAAATAATATAATTGATTCTCCCATAGTCCGAATGGAGGGAGTAAAAGAAGCCGCCGAGCTTTTCGGACTGCCTAAGCATCTTGTAAGGACTCTTGCTCTGGAGGGAAAAATTAAAGCTGTACGAGTAAGCAATTCCCCTAATGCTAAGATACTGGTTAATATTCAGAGCCTTAACGATTACTTCAACAGTGCTGTTATCGGTACTGTAGAGCCGGAAACTAAGGTCGGTGGTATTCAGCCGATTCCTGTTAAACTGTAAAAAGGAAATTAAACGAAATAAATAAATATTTACAGATAATAAAAGTTGAATGGTACATAGTTGCAGTTACAAAAGAAAAAAAGGCGGTGATACATATTGAGTAAAATAGACCTGTCAAACATCACAGCGGAAAACATACATACTTTATGCAGTGAATCCATGGTAAGCCACTTCTTTATGTGTTCGCAGGGCGAGCAGGAACGTACCGAAAATTTCAGTTTAGTTATGGATAAGGCGAGGGAATTCGGGACAACTGACGAGGTATTTAACCTCTATCAACAATCAGCGGTTTTATATGAAGTACCTGAACTCTGGGAGAAGCCTAAACCGTTCGGAAAAAAAGTTAAACTTGCTGATTTTCCGTTAAGCTGTCTGCCTTTAGCCGCAAGAAATTTTCTTAAGGAGACTTCGGATAATATTCAAGTATCCTATGACATGGCAGTTTTACCCCTTTTGTCCGTTTTGTCCCTTTGTGTTCAAGGCAAAGCCATTATAAAGAATCCAGGCGGTGGAAATACTGAAACGCTTAATCTATATACTCTTACAATAGCCGAACCAGGTGAAAGAAAATCCGGTGTATTCAAAGCATTTACCGCTCCTGTTTATCGTTTTCAAAAAGAAGAAAATGAACGCAGAGAACCGCTTATAAGAGAATACCAGCTAAAAAAGTCAATGCTTACAAAACAGCTTGAAAGTGTTTCTAAAGGAAAGAATACCAACGTTGAAAGAGCAAAAGAGCTTTCAAGAGAATTGGAAGAATTACAGCCTGTATATCCTCTTACTCTGAATGTTACCGATACAACACCGGAAGCATTAGCCGCCGAACTAGTAAAGAACGGAGAAAGAATAGGTATATTGAACGATGAGGGCGGTATATTTGATATCTTAAGCGGACTTTATTCAAGCGGTACAGCTAATATAGATTTATTTTTAAAAGCTTATGACGGTTCACCTTATAATGTAATACGCCGTACCCAACAAGCAGTTGCACTTGATAATCCGTTGATTACCTTTGGATTGATGGCACAGACTGAACCTTTTGAAAAAGCTATGAGTAACCCTCAGTTTTCAGGACGTGGACTTGTACACCGCTTTTTATATGCATTCCCCGAAAGCAAAACAGGAAAAAGAACATTTGTAAGTACACAGGTTTCCGATAAAGCAAAGCATGACTATAATAACCTTATATATAAGCTTCTGAGTATTAAGCCATCATCAGAAATTCCCGTTATTTTATGTGATAAAGAAGCCTTTAATATTTTTAAGAACTATCATGATTCAATTGAAGATAACTTAAAAGACGGAGGTACATTTGAGTATATGAGGGAATGGGCAAATAAACAATTGGGACGAGCCTTAAAAATTGCTGGAATATTTCATCTCTGTGAGCACGAACCCCAAGAGCCGTTAAGCGGTCAGACTGCTTTAAATGCCGTACGCGCTGCTATGTGGGCAGAAAATCAAGCCTTGAAAGCTTTTAATGAAATCGGCGGCAATGATGAGGAAAAATCCGCTAAATATGTACTTAACCGAATTAAGAAAAGTGGAAGTCTAGAATTAAGTAAAAGGGAGATTTTGAGACTTTGCCAAAAGTATAAATCAGTTGATGAGCTAGAAGAACCTTTAAATATTCTTGAAGATTTTGGGTATATAAGATTTATAGTTTCAGAGCAAAGAAGCAAAGGTAGACCAAGTGAAAAATATAAGATTAATCCGTTAATTTTAATTTAAAATTTATCCCTTGCATGACAAAACTGACAATAATGACATAAAACCAATAAACGCAGTAAATAAGCCGTTTATAAGCTTTATCGTAAGCATGACAAAATTAAATTAAAATATGACAATAATATTTTTGTCATTTTCTTATATAATTATTTTTATTTTTGTCATTAATCAAAAAAGTGTTATAAACTACATAGCTACGTTGTTTATAGTATTTTTGTCATTTATGTCATTTTTGTCACAGGGGTAATAAAAAAATTTAAGTGAGGTAAACCATGAAAATTTATATTAAAGATGAAATGATAATTGATACTGAGCAGGTAAGCTGTTTTAAAGTATTAAAAAAAACAAAATATGATTTTCAACTTATAGCATTTTGTGGAGGTGAAGCTATTGTGTTGGAAAGTTACGATGATATAGATATTATACAAAACGATTTAAGCATCATAATGCATCACCTTTATATCGGAACTGAATTTCTTGATTTAAATAACGGTATGCCTTATAACGATTCAGAATTTTAACGCCGAGTGAACGCCGAGAAACGTAATAAAACGTTAGTATGCGATACAGTAATATGTATTATATAATATTTATGTTAAATAGTTCATAAAAGTTAAGGTTGATAACTTTTGCTAACGTTTATTACATAACGAAGCCCGGGCGAAGTTAGAGAATCCAGCTCCATGTAACGAACAAAGAGCGAACAAAGAAAAATTATTAAGGAATGTTAAGGTTGATAATTCTTAACTGTCGAGGAACAGTGAAAAAATGCTAAGAAATGCTATGGTTAAATTCTAAGAAGTGTCAAGATTAAAACATGTATTTGCTAACTTTTGCTCAATTTTGAGCGTAAGTGAAGCGGTCGGGAAGCGGTCGAAAAAGGACAATCCAATCTTGGATTTTCAGAAAGGAAGTGAATCATGACAAACGAACAGTTAGCCGCCTTTATCAAGCAAGGCGATAATGATGAACTGATACCCATACTATGGGAACGTATACGGAAGATTATGTACATGAAGTCTGACAGCGTTTACAGTACGTTACAAGGACGATTTCAGCAATGCGGTGTTGATATATGGGACTTGAAACAATCCTGTTACATGGCGTTCCTAAGAACCGTGTTATTAACAGCTATTATTTTGAAGATAAAAGTATGAAAGATATTGGTGCAGAAATGGGAATCAGCGGTCAGCGTATCAGTCAGATTCTACATAAAGGACTAAGATGTCTCAGACGTTCTGAACCTCTTAGACAGCTTTACAGAGAGAACCAACAGCATAAAACTTTAAACGCCATGCAGAAATATCAGACAAGACCCGATATGCATTTATATATTACTGAGCTGGAAGAAAAATATATAAAACTTCTTCATAAAACTACAGCTTGACCCCACCTTAAAAAATAACGATTTTTAAGGGGACGTACACCGTGGGGGATATTATACAATTCAGATTTGGAGAATTTCCATAGAGGGGGGTAGTAGTCCTGCTCCCCTAATCAATTTTAAGGCTACCAAAATGCATTTTAAAGCGCATTTGATTTTATAGGGTAATTTTACTGTAAATTAATTACTATGGAATTATACGGCTTACTAGTAGTATTAAATTACATTGTATTACTGAGCAGATAAATACACTTGATAAATAGTTATGATAACGCTGTCCGAAATTCGTACAGTTGATTTGTGCGTCCGTTTTTCGGACACGCAACAAAAAAGCAGACCGTCAAGCCTGCTCCAATATGTATATACTACTCTATGCATTTTTCGGACGTAGTCTTTTTCATGCTGATTTCTTCAAGTCTTTTAAATTTTTCAATTATTTTATTAATAAGCCTTTTTTTTCTGTCATGCAGCATCACCGCCTTTACTGGTTTTATTAGTTTTTGTTAATATACGCAATTCCTTAAATAAAGCGTTTAATTTTTTACAATTATCGTATGCAAGATTACTAATTAAATTTATTGCCAGTGGGAAATTATCCAAAGAGGACACCCCCTCTTGTGCTACGCTATCCAACAAACTAACCATTTCCTGTATTTTTGTTGATTCAAATATTACTTTTTCAAGTTATAATACTATATTCTGCATTTTTTTATTATTCATTTTAATTTTCCTCCTTGATGTCTTGACAAGAAGTGAAATCTAAGCTATAATGATTTTAGATAAGACTTCTTGTCTTGTTTGTGTAAAGTTAATTGGTACGCTCTCAACTACTACCGATTAACTTTATTTTTTTGTTTCAAAGTCTTTATCTCCTTTCCATGCTTATATTATACATCAATATCGATGTAAATTCAATTGGTAATATAGCTAAAGTTTACATTTATTTTTGTGTAATTTGTACATTGAAATTGATGTAATAGTATGCTATAATTATAATGAAAAATAGCAGTATAATAGCAAAATGCTACAAAAGGAGATGAATATATATGCCAATAAAGTATAAAATTGATGTTATAGCCGAACTGAAAGCAGCTGGATATAATACAAACACTATCCGAAAACAAAAATTATTGTCAGAAGGCACATTGCAAAGTTTACGGCAGGGAAAATACATTTCTATGGATGCCGTTTCAAAAATTTGCAAATTGCTCAACTGCCAACCCGGCGATATAATGGAATATGTGGAGGAAGAAGAATGAAGATATATACAATAATAGGCGGTGTAAATGGTGTAGGAAAAAGCAGTCTTACCGGAGTTTTAGCCTCAGAAAGCAATGATTTAGGTGTTATTATTGACACTGATAAAATAACTGCATCACTTGGTGGTGATAAAATAAAAGGCGGTAAAGCGGCAATAGAACGCATAAACAACAGCCTTGCAAAGGGAATCAATTTTACTCAGGAAACAACCCTTTCAGGTTCACGCATACTTAAAACCATTAAGAGAGCAAGAGAGCTTGACTACTTCATACGGCTTTATTATGTAGGTGTTAATTCTGCTGATGAAAGCATGAAGCGTATAAGAAACCGTGTTGAAAAAGGTGGACATGATATTCCCGAACAAGATGTTAAACGCAGATACAATAAACGCTTTGAAGATTTAGTAAATATTCTTCCTTATTGTAATGAGGTTAAATTTTATGATAATGAAAATGGATTTGTTGAAAAAGCCGAATATAAAAACGGCGAATTAATAACTAAAAGCAAAAGCATTCCAGAATGGATAAAAGATTTAAAACAATATTTAGATAATAAATAAAATTAAGGAGCAGGATAATAGTCCAGCTCCTATTTTTTTATTTTAAAGGGTACGTGACAAAAAGGACAGAAAGGACAAAATACCCATAAATCCCATAGGTACGCCATCTACGAATAAAATGTAAACATGACAAAAATAAATTAAATCATGACAAAAATGATTATTGTCATGCTATAGGGGGTAACCAAAAAACTTTTATAAAGGGGATATTTGACCGCAGGAGATAGTACATCTTACACAAAAATCTAAATATTTTTATAAAGTCTTGACATTAACGTGAAACGCTCTGCAAGGCTATCAGAATTAACGCTAATGCCGTTGTAATGGTTTTATAGTGAATTACCCTATTAAAATTTACATGGCTTAAAATGGCTTATTTTAGCTTTGTTATGAAACCTCAATTTTGGGGTTTCAAGCACATTTTAACAAAGAGTTTAATTATATTGATATCGGCGCAAAATTGCGCAGACGAAAATTGAATTGTCCAACGAAAACCGTCATCAAATTGAGGATGGTTCAGCGGAGCGAGCTTGCCTTGAAGCTGAAACCTATGCTTGCGGCACAGGCTAAGGAAAGGCAAAAGATATATTGCGGAAATCAGTATGACAAAAAAAGTGGACTTCCGCAGAATTCTGCGGAACAAAAAGGCGAAACCCGTGAAGATATAGCTAAAATAGCAGGAGTGTCAAATAACTTTCTACGTTCAAACCACTTTGTATATGACGATATAACTTAGAGTTAGGACAATAAAAAGAATTTAAAAATGGCGAATCCCAAAATTCGGGAATCGTTGTTGGTAGGGACGTTTCCTCCTACCCTTAATGTATCTGTCCAGAGGTAAAAATTAGTTGCTTTTGAACCATACGGAATTTCCGTATAGTTTATGACCTCTTACCGATTGGAGAAGAAGTCAAGTCAGTGCGCTGCGAGTTCGCCATTAGTGCGCTATTACTCTGAAAGTGCGCTATAAACCATTAAAAGCGGCTGAAAACAAATTAGCATCAAGCCGCACAGATACGTTGTTTATTAAGGATTATTGAAAGCTGTAAAAATTATTTTGTATAGCTACGAACCAGTAGGTCGGGGGTTCGAGTCCCTCCTGGCGCACCAAAGCAGTTACGTCCTTTGAAGTAATTCAGAGGACGTTATTTTTTGCCTAAAAAATTGCCAGTTCTCAATAAATAAAAGGCGGAGCAAAATTCTTATTTTCGCTCCGCCGATAAAATTATTTTTCTTTCAGACTCTCCCCGAATCCTTTCTTTATAGGCTCAAGGAAATAATCCATAACTGTGCGTTTATCAGTCTTTATTTCAACACTTCCCGAAAGTCCTGAAATAATGTCGATATCATCGTGTTTATCAGTGATTTCAATTTTCACAAGATATACGCTGCCCATTTGCTCGCTTACAAAAGCGCTCGGACTTATGTATTTTACCTTACCCTTGACCGTTCCGTACTTGTTATACGGATACGCTTCAAGTTTTATTTCAGTTTCCATACCAATTTCAACATCGGCAATATCCATATTCTTTACGTAGCACACCATCTCAACAGGCGTATTGTCGGGAACGATGGTAACAAGCTCCTGAGCCGAGGTTACCGCTGCACCAATCGTATTTACGTTTATGCTGTTTATATGTCCGCTGACAGGTGCGGTTATATATTGATAATCCTTGGACAAGCTGTATTTTTCAAGGTTGGTTTCTATTTCATCAAGTTGCCCGCTGATCTCCGAAATCTTGGAATTTACTTGTGAGCTGTACTGAGTTTTAGTATCCTTAATCTTAACATCTGCTTGATCCTTTGCAAGTTCATACTGCTGTACCATCAGTTCCTGCATTTCAGCTTCACGCTCAGTTCCGTTTGCTTCATACTCCTCAAGCTGTATCTGCGCTATCTGATGATTTAAATCAGCGTTTTCCTTATCCTTTTCCAGATTGTCCAGAGTATTATGATAGCTTTTATCATTATCCAGAATAGATTGAATATACGTCTTTAATTCGTCGTCATAATCATCAATCTTTATTTCTGATAATTTTTCACCGTCCTTGATTTTAGTGTATATCTTCAGCTGAGCATCAAGTATCTTCTTCTGACTGTCAAGCTGCTCTGCATCTATATCCAGACTTTGCGTATCAAGCTCTATAAGAACATCGTCCTTTTCCACATAATCGCCCTCGGTAATATTAATGGCTTTTACTGACCCGTTTGCATATGACTGCACAACATTCAGGTTTCCGACTGGCTGTATGCTTCCGCTTGAAGTGATGACTACGTCGATTTCAGACAAACATGCCCATACGATAGCTGCGATCAGAAGTGTGAAAACTCCGAGAATAATAACCGTTCCTGCTTTATGTGCAGGACGTTCAATGATTTCCAGAAGTGACGGCATGAAGTCGTATTTCAGCTCTTTATCCTTTTTTCTGCTGTGTTTCAGTATGTACTCTGTCATTTTATTATCCATCAACGTCACCCCTCTGCTGTTGATTGTAAAGGTGGCAGTACAGTCCTTTTTGCCCCATAAGATTTTCGTGAGTGTCGTATTCCACCAAGCTGCCCTTATCGATAACCATGATTTTCTGAGCGTCCTTCAGAGTGGAAAGTCTGTGGGCAATAATCAGGACTGTTCTGCCCTTGCAGATCTCTTTGAGATTATTCTGAATAATGCTCTCAGATTCATAATCAAGTGCAGAAGTCGCCTCGTCAAAAATGAGTATCCTCGGATTGGCAAGAATGGCTCTTGCAATGGCAACTCGCTGCTTCTGTCCGCCTGACAGTCCCATTCCTTTTTCTCCGATAATTGTGTTGTAGCCGTTTGGAAGTTCAAGAATGAAATCATGGGCACCTGCAATTTTCGCACATTGTATGATCTGATCCATACTTGCAGTAGGGCAATGGATAGAAATATTCTCTGCAACCGTGCCGTTGAACATGAAATTTTCCTGTAAAACCACGCCTATCTGCTTTCTTAGCATTGCAGGATTTACAAGTGAAATGTCCATACCGTCAATGGATATCTTACCGCCCTCCGGAATGTACAATCTCTGAATCAGCTTGGAGATAGTGCTTTTTCCCGAACCGCTTCGTCCCACAACGCCGACAATTGTTCCGGGTTCGATTTCAAAACTCATACCCTTGATTACTTCGCCGCCTTGTGGATTATATCTGAAATGCACCTTATCAAACACGATTTTTCCGTTAATTTTCGGCATTGCTGTCTGATTGGTATTAAGTATCGGTTCGGGAGCGGTATTGAAAATATCTCCGATTCGTTTTACAGACAATGAGGCTTGCTGATACTCCTGCCAGAGCTGAACAAGTCTGAGGACAGGTCCGCTTACTCTGCCTGAAAGCATACGAAACGCTACAAGCTGTCCGACTGTGAAATTGCCGTCCATTACTGCTTTTGCTCCGAAAAACAGAATAAGTAAATCAAACACTTTCTGAATAAACTGTCCTGTAGTTCCTGCGGTAGCAGATACCATTGACGTCTTATAGCTTGCCTTTACATAGTCAGACTGCAAGTCTCCCCATTTTTTCTCGAATTTCGGCTCTAATGCATAGGATTTTACAGTCTGAACGCCTGTGATAGATTCCACTAAAAATGACTGGGTATTTGCTCCTGTTTCAAATTTTTCGTCAAGCCTTTTCTTAAAAAGCGGAGTTACAATCGCCGAAAGAATTGCATATACGGGTATTGAACAGATAACGATGACTGTCAGCATTTTGCTATAGAAAAACAGCACCACGATGTACACGATAATAAAGATCAAATCTATCATTGATGACAGGGGAGTTCCTGTCAGAAAGTTTCTGATGCTGTCCAGTTCTCTTACTCGTGCAACCGTTTCACCTACTCTGCGAGATTCAAAGTATTTAAGCGGCAGTGCGAACAGATGCTTGAACAGCTTAAAACTCAGCATTACGTCTATTCTGTTGGTGGTGTGAGTAAACATATAATTCTTTGCAAGTCCAAGTATCAGTTCATATATGTAAACAATTCCGATACCTATCGCAAGCACGTTAAGAGTTGACATACTTCTGTGCACAAGCACCTTATCCACGACCACCTGAGTCATTACCGGAGTAAGTATCCCTAAGATCTGAATTGTAAAAACGGCGATTAAAACCTGAATGAACTCTTTTTTGAATTTCAAGATCGTGGGAATAAACCATTTAAAGCTGAAAACAGCCTCTCTGTCCATGATTCCTTTTTTGGTAATAAGGATCGCTGTTCCGTCCCATATTTGCGCAAGTTCTTCATGGGACTTTATCTCAGGCTGCGTTTTATCGGCAAAAAGAACCATAAATTTATCTTCTTTGGACTTTGCAATGATAAAGAATTCGTCGTTTTTATCCTTTGCTATAATGGGCGCAGTTACGCTTTTCAGCTTATTCAGTTTAAGCTTACACAGCTTAGCTCTCATTTTCAAGGCTTTTGCAGATTGTATTATTTCAATTTCTCCCGTTTTCTGCTCCGAATCAAGTACGGACAGATTCTCCGCCTGCTCCTTTGTTATCGGGATACCGTGAAATTTCATTACGATCATAAAGCAGGACAAACCGCTGTCTTGCTTTTTCTCCATACTTCGACCTCCCTTTTCCAAAAATATGCAGCAGCAAAAATGCCGCTGCATTAATTAAAATTTATTTTACCGGATCTGAGAATCAACAAGCATCTGATTCATGACAGCTGTATCATTTGCAGGATCAAGTACGTTGATCCCGTCTGAAATATTATCCTCGTTTACAAATGCTGACATGTTTTCAGTAAGTATCATTACCTGAAGGTCTGTCTGATCTGCAATTTCTTCCGTTTCATTTACCGATACTACCGCTGAATCAAGAAGAGCCTTATTTTCCGAATCAGAGAAAATATCTGATTCAATACCGTCATCTGCATACAGGCTGCTAAGAATATCGGCGTTGGTCTGAATGGTATCAGCTTCGCTCTTTATTGGAGCTTCTGCAAGAGCCGTATTATTTACAGTCTGAGTAAGTTCAAGTTCCCAGGTATCTTTATTGACTGTTCCTACTGCTCCGTCTGCAAACTCAAATGTATATCCGCCCTGATTCCACTTGTAACCGTTGATTGTAAGCTTATCCTCTGTTCCGTTTACTGTCATTTCAAGTGTTGAATCCCAAAGATTTGTTATTGTCACATCACCGGAGTTAACGTCCTTGAATTTAACTGTGCTGCTTCCGCCCCAATCTTCAATTGTATCGTTACCATATCCCTTACCGAAGATATATGTATCGTTTCCGTTTCCTCCATACAGCCAGTCATCGCCTGTTCCGCCGTCGAGTACGTCGTCGCCGTTACCTCCATAAAGCGTATCATTTCCACCCTCTCCGTGGATAGTAACTCCTGAGTCACTCCATGCGGACATCCAGTCATTACTGTCAGAACCGTGAAGATCTGTAATAAGGTCATTTATCATTGTTCCATTGATATTAAAGTTTTGGAATCCGGCTCCGTCAAAATACTGCTTGATAATGATATTATCAGCTCCGAACGATATTTGCAAATCGCTTCCGTTTATTCTTGACATCACTGCGCTTTCAATTGAAAGTCCTGAAAGCAGGATCGTATTATGTCCTGCTGCGTCGGAGATAGTATCCGTACCGTAACCGGCTTTGAATATGATAGTATCGTCACCGTGATCATCTTGAATATAGTCATCGCCTTCGCCCGGATCAATATAGTCGTTGCCGCCTCCTGCATAAATAATGTCATTTCCTGTACCGCCGTAGATTTTACTTCCGTCGTTACCGTCGTAAATTACATCGTTGCCTTCACCGCCATAGATTTCATTTTCACCATTACCTCCGTAGAGATGATCGTCTCCGGTACCGCCGTCTATATAGTCCTTATCTTCTCCGCCGTAGATCCAATCATCACCCTCCTGACCGTACATTTCATTATATCCGTTACCGCCGTTCATAACGTCGTGTCCTGTACCGCCTTCTATGTAGTCATAGCCTTCACCGCCTGTGAAGTTATCGTCTCCTGACCCGCCGTACATATAGTTCGGTCCGTTTCCGCCGTAGAATGTGTCGTTACCTCCGTCGCCGTACATATAGTCGGTATCGTCTCCGCCTACAAGTGTATCGTCTCCTTCGCCGCCATGAAGATCGTTATTTCCGTTACCGCCTTCTAAATAGTCATTGCCGTTGCCGCCGTAAAGATGATCGTCGCCTTCTTCTCCAAACAGTTCATCATCATCTTCACCGCCATAGAGATAATCTTCTCCATCTCCGCCGAATAATTTGTCATTTCCGGCATCACCGAAAAGAGTGTCGCTTCCATTTTCACCGTAAAGCTCATCATCATCTTCACCGCCGTATAATGTGTCATCGCCGCCTTCACCGTACAATTTGTCATAACCATCATCGCCGTAAAGTGTATCATTATCCTCGCCGCCATGAATTTCATCATTTCCGCTTCCGCCATACAGCTCGTCTTCTCCGTCATCACCGTAAATCAAGTCGTTGCCGCCTTCACCGTAAGCTTCATCATTTCCGCCTTTACAGTGTATTTCGTTATCTCTTTCATCACCAACTAGTTCATCATCACCATTAGTTCCATAAATAATTTTTCCTGACAGTACACCATAAGCCCAACTGCAAAATTCACCTACATCTTCAACTAAATTATATAACATTAATGCAAGGTCTTCGCCTAAATCTCCGCCCAGTGTTATTATTGTTGTCGTAATTACTGAAAATGGTCCTAAATTATCTAAAATATTAAGTACAGGTATCAAATCTATAAGAGTATCCGTCGCACTGGAACCGATAAATCTGCCTATATATTTTACTAATTCTTCATCAGCTGCTTCTTTTCCTAAGGTTTCATAATTAACTTTATAATTATATATGCCTACAGCTCCAAGAACGAAATTTCCAAATGGCAGCTGTGTCATTACGGCAGTAAAGTTATTATCGACATATGTACTCAATTCTGATATCATTTTTGTTAAAATCGATGCTTCCGTAATTTCATTAGATACAATTACAGAATTGTTGTCATCATATTTTAGGAAGCATGTATCATGAATCGAACCATAGCTACCCAAAATGCCAAATATATCAATTATATCAAGTATGCTTTGAATATTACCACCAGCAGCAGCGGCACTTATAACTTCTTTAAAAATGTCACTAAGAATATTTTTCGGATAATATTCGCAATCTGCTAAAACTTGTTTACAATCTGAATTCGGAATCATGTTTAACAGGCCGCCAACAACGCTCCATTGAAAATGTGTAATTTTGTCTCCGTTTTTTTCAATTTGATCACGATATCGCTCCAAGTATTCGTCTGAATTGCCGGGACCGTCAAAACTATATCCCTTAACAACATTCATATCATCAGGTGCAGTTAAAACAGCATGTGAAGATAAGTTTCCGCCAAGCGAATGTCCTGAAGTAACATAATCTGAATAATTGAATTTATTATTGATATACTCCATATATTCTGCTGCAGATGCTTGCTGAGCTGTTGATATTGAATTCAGAAGACCAAAATCCGCTAACGCCCAGTCGTATAATCTTTGAGTCCAGTCAATACTTTCACTCCCTCTGAATCCTATAACAGCGCTATCGGCGTCAGTTTCTATTGTCAAAGCATAAAAACCATTTTCTGAATTATTATCATTAACGTCAACAATTTTCCAATCTCTGTATTTTGAATCGGATTCCTTTAATGATTCAAGAAATTCTTCAGCGGCTGCCTTGCGTTCTCCTTTCATAGTGCCGTCTTCTCCATCTATTACTTTTTCCATATATTGCTTATAAATTGCATCATAATTATTATCAATTAGTTTTCCTATTGTAGGGCATTCACCATTATTTGTATCCTTGTAGTCATTTAACAATTGTTCAAAATTAATATATGCAAGTTGTGTAACTACCTGCATATCCTTATCAGTATATTCCTCCGGTGTAATGTTTCTTAAATCTTCCATTTAATTTACTTCCTTTCGTTGTTTAATATATTCTTCTTGGGTAATCAATACATATGTTGCATCTTCTCCTTCAAAACTAATATTTAAATCTACATCTGAAACTTTGACAGGAAAATCTCTTACCATATCCTTAAAGGTGCTATTTGTATTAGCACAAGTTTCAAGATATTCTATACAATCTAAATATTCTTTTTCTGGAATAATTTTCAAATAAACAATTGTACCTATCCCTAATTTTTCAATATGCAACATAATATCAGAAAGATTATCATATTCTTCCTCAAAACTTAACTTGTTAGGCTTTTCACTGTTTACAAGTATAATTAATGTTATACTTGTTCGCCATTCTCTTTTTTCTTTTACATAACTAACATACTCATCAATGTCGAATGATTCATTTTTAACATTTTCAGCATAAATGTCATTATTTTCACAGCTGTATAACGGAACGGTCATATACGAATGCAAATAAAAATCGTTAAAAACATTCTCTAATTCCTTTTGAACATCCTCCTCAATTTTTTCTGCAACGCAGGCAGCATAATAACCTTCTTCTGCTATATGACCATCAGCGCCAAATAAAGCTTCAAATCTTATATCATGATTTTTTTCAGGTGCACAAACACCCCAATATGAACTGCCTCCATTTCCCCATACATCTAAGCATACAAACTCTTCATCATATTTAGCTTCCAAAGCATTTTCAAGGGTTTGTTTCAATTGATTTTCTGAATGAAATCCACAGCCGGATAAGCTTATTGTTGACATAAATACCACCGCCATTATAATAAATGAGATTAACTTTTTAACTTTCATATATAATCTCCAAACACTATATTTTTGATTTTATTATATATTATACCATATTTTTACATATATTACAATATAAAAATAAATAATAAATCTGATTAAATTAATACCACCTGCATATCCTTATCGGTATAATTCTCCGGTGTAATACTTCTTAAATCTTCCATTTTAATTTACTTCCTTTCTTTGATTAATATATTCTTCTTTGGTCATCAATACATATGTTGCATCCTCACCCTCAAAGCTGATATTTAAGTTTACATCAGAAACTTTGACAGGATAATCCCTCACCATATCTTCAAAAGTACTGTATGCATAAGCGCATGTTTCTAAATACTCTATACATTCTAAATATTTTTTTTCGGGCATGAATTTCAAATATACAATTGTTCCTATACCCATATTATCAAATTTTGGAAAAATATTAGAAAGCATATCGTATTCTTTTTCAAAGCTCAATTTATCTGATCTTGATGTGTTAACACACAAATAAAATGACATACTAGGAGTTTCTTTCCATTTCTCGTTTGACAAATTAAGATACTCATCAATATCAAATAATTCATTTCTTACATTTTCTGCGTAAATATCATCTACTTCCCGACTTTTAAGCGGAACGGTCATACATGAATGCAGATAAAAATCGTTAAAAACATTTTCTAATTCCTTTTGAATGTCTTCTTCGATTTGTTCTGCTACACATGCGGCATAATATCCTTCTTCTACTATCTCTCCACCTGTATGAAATAATACTTCAAATCTTATATCACGATTTTTTTTCGGTGAACATACACCCTTACCGCCTCCCCATACATCATAACAATAGAATTCTTCTCCGTATTTCTCTTCCAAGGATTTTTCAATAGCATGTTTTACAACCCATTCAGGATATATGCCACAGCTTTTTAGACTCAACAATGTTACTATGATTATAACACACGAAATTATTATTGAGATTATCCAATGTGATTTTGGCATTTTTACCTCCAATCCTAAATATACATTTATGTAAAACTTGTATTTATGTCACCTTATCTTCCATTTTAATTTACTTCCTTTCGTTGTTTAATATATTCATCTTTGGTTAATTTCAATTTACCATCTTGAAAAGAAACAAAGAGTGTAGTAGTATTTGAAATTTGAATTGGATAATTCCTCACCATATCTTTAAAAGTACTTTTTATTACTCCACCAGCTTCGAAATAATCAGTGCATTGCGAATACACATTTTTAGGTAAAAATCTTATATATGGTATTGTACCAATTCCCGATTTTTCTATTTGTGTAAAAATTTTATATAAATTTTCATATTCTTCGTCAAAGCTCAATTTATTTTCAGACGATGAGTTAATACATAACGCAAATGAAATACAAGGCGGATCTTTCCATTTTTCATTTGCTAAATTAACATACTTATCAATATCAAATAATTCATTTCTTACATTTTCAGCATAAACATCATCGTTTTCACGGCTGTATAACGGAACGGTCATACACGAATGCAGATAAAAATCGTTAAAAACATTTTCTAATTCCTTTTGAACATCTTCCTCAATTTTTTCTGCAACGCAGGCAGCATAATAACCTTCTTCTGCTATATGACCATCAGCGCCAAATAAAGCTTCAAATCTTATATCATGATTTTTTTCAGGTGCACAAACACCCCAATATGAACTGCCTCCATTTCCCCATACATCTAAGCATACAAACTCTTCATCATATTTAGCTTCCAAAGCATTTTCAAGGGTTTGTTTCAATTGATTTTCTGAATGAAATCCACAGCCGGATAAGCTTATTGTTGACATAAATATCACCGCCATTATAATAAATGAGATTAACTTTTTAACTTTCATATATAATCTCCTAACACCATATTTTTACAAATTTTGCAATATAAAAAATAATGGTTCATCACCTTTAGCTTCAAGTGCCGCAATTGCATTTGAATCAAATTGTTGGAGTATTTCATAGACAGTATCACCTTCAAAAGTTTCTAAATTCACAGTAGTAAAACCATCTACTTCAGCAGTCTCTGCAACTTCACTATTCAAATAAGTCAAATGCTCCAACATTAATAATTCCTCGTCCGTAATATTCATATCTTACCTCCATATTAAATATACAATTTATTATTAGTTATTATTATACGTCCATCAGACTCTACACTGCATGTTAGACGAATTTTAATATTATTTTTGCTATAATAATCAGAATATTTATCTGGGTTTAACTCTTCTATATCCGGATTATATAACAGCATAAATTGCGTATCACTTACAAAATGATTTTCTTGCATCCACTTAGCAAATATTGATGCAAATTCTTTGACTTCATTTTCATTACATATATCATTACTGATAAAAACTGTGCTATTCCCAATAACATTACCTATAATAGATTCTTCTGAAATATTTGATAAATCTTCTATTGTAGTATTGAATATTCTTGAAAACACTCTCACTTTATCCGAGCCAAAATAATTCTTGACATAATCAGTTATCATCTGCTCATAATAAGGTCTTACCGCAACATTTGGGTAATCATCCGTGAATGTTCCATCATCTTCACAGGTTACTGTAACAGTATCTGTTTTTTCATTTCCGCCTTTAGGAATAGCAGTTAAATGCTCATTTTCCAGTATCTGGGCTCTTACATAGCCTGTATATTCAAATTCAATTCCATACTTATCTTCTAGATACATAATCATCTCATAAATTCTCTTTACAGAATATTGCTGACCATCATTAAGCTTTGAATAATCATTAGGCAATTCCTGTTCTTCAAGAAATTCTTTTAGCCATTCATTAAACTTTTCTTGCTCCTTTGCAATATCGTTGCTATTCATTCCACAGCCACCGCCTTCTATAATTAATATTGCTGTTATCAATATCAAAAAAGCTTTTTTAAACATATTATCCTCCCTCCTAATAAATTTATTTACAAATAAAGTACTTCTTATTACTCCATATATAATCTCCTGATATTTATTGGTTTTAATTGTTATTTATTAATATATAATAATATAGTAACATAATTTCACAAATTTAGCAATAGTTAAAATCATAATAAATTAAATATTAATTACTGAACTTGCTCACTGATCAACATTTGATTTATTGCGCCCTGCAAGCTTGGTTCTCGTTACTCCCCCGATGGTATTCATGGCTTCGATCACCTCTCCGCCGAACACTGAAGCTCTGTCCTGAAGTATTGATTCGGTAAGAACATTTCCATATGTACCACATACATATCTCCAACCGTTTTCGTGAGCCTGAATTGCCCAACTGTTATGCTCATAGCTTTTCTCTCCAACAAAAAACTGACCGTTTTTCAACAGTCAGTTCTTATATAAATATTCTATTTTAATTTAATAGATATAATTGATATTAAGCATTGAATATTTTTCTTCCCGATCCAACTTCAAAATGATACATAACAATACCGAGATCAACCTTTGAATAAAAGCCGCCTGTTGACTTTGCCGAAAGCTTATTACCGTTTAGCGAAAATAAAAACTTCTGCTGATTCATGGCGGTAGGAGCAAGCATTGCACACTCAATTCCTTTTTTAAACCATTCGGGCATCTCACCTTTTACATCACAAAGCTGTTCAATCGATTTGCTCTTATGTGCGGTTCCCTGCGTTTGGCCGTATCCCAGAGACAGTACACACACAAGCTTTTCTCCCTTATCAACAACGCATTTGCTTTTTCTCTTGCTGAATGTCATAGCAACCCAACAAGTGTTAAGTCCAAGCTGCTGTGCCTTTATTGCAATTCGTTCCCCATAGTAACCAAGTTTTTCATCAAGGTCTGGAGATTTTTTTCCAATCAGTGCAATATAATTTTTTACACCGCTGAATTTCCCGTAATGAGCCATGAAACCGCTGAATGCTTCCGGTTCTTCTGAAACAAGCTGAATATGCAATCCGCTTTCTTTATTGCATTCCGAAATTTCCGATTTAATTTCATTAATAGTGTCATTCGGTATGGGTTTATCCAAATAGCTTCTGACCGAGTGACGATTTCTGATTGCTTCATTAATATCCATGTTAATTACTCCTTATTGTATTTATATTTTATTAACCATAATCATTATAATTCCAAGTATAGTCAAAACTGCTCCTGTAGCACGATTTAAAGTTTTAGGCTCTGCTTTATTAGCAAATTTAGCTGCGATTCTTGCCCATAGTAACGTAGACAGAACACAAAAAACAAGAATTGAAATATCAGGTATTCCGCCTATTACAAAATGAGATACAGCCCCCGTAAGTGCAGTAAACGCCATAATAAACACACTTGTGCCGACTGCGGTTTTCAGCTCATAACCCAATACAGTTGTAAGAATGAGAAGCATCATCATTCCTCCTCCTGCACCTACAAAGCCGCAAATAAGTCCTATTATGATTCCGCATATAATAGATTGTGCAATTCTCTTTTTTGCTGATACTTCCTGCATTTTTTCTTTGGTTGTCATAACCGGCTTCACAATAAACTTTATGCCTAGTAGCAAAGTCATTACCATTGAAAATGTTCCCATAGTTGCCGACGGCAGCAAACTTGCCAGCATGCTTCCGACAAAAGTGAAAATCAGCACTGTAAACATCATTACAAGACCGTTTTTAATATCCAGATTTTTATTCTTATGATAGGTATAAGCTGATACTCCGCTTGCAAGAACATCACTTGCCAATGCAATTCCTACCGCCTGATAAGCAGGAACATCAAGAAAAGTTATAAGCATAGGACTTATTACTGCCGCAGCACTCATTCCCGCAAATCCTGTTCCCAATCCTGCACCTATTCCGGCAATAAAGCAAATTAAAAATTCAAACAGCATATTTCCTCCCTAATGTCATAAGCATAGTTTTCATTCTTCACCAATTCCTAAATGGTTATCAGGATAGTTTTCATCAGCCGCATGATGAATTATTTCGTCAATATGATTTACCAGTCTTTTTAATTTTGACCATTCAATTTCATCTGAACTCATATAATAAAAGTTCTTTGTTCCCTTACGCCGCATAGCTATGATTCCAGCATCCTTTAAGATTTGAATATGATGTGAAACCGCAGGACGAGACAAGTGTGTTTTCTCGGTTATCTCACCTACACGAAGTCCGACTTTATCACTGGTCAGTAAAGTCATTATTATACCCTGCCTTGTTTCATCACCCAATGCAATGATGACTTTTCTGCATTCTAAAAATTCATTGGCAAGCGTTTTTCGTTCTTCTGAACACCTATCCATGATATTTCTCCGTTCTATAGTTTATTCACTTGAACTATTATACCATACTTTTAGAAAAAATGTGCAATGGTAAAGAAAATAAAGACGAATATTTTTATCTTCCTCCTGCCTTACCGAACAGCTTAGCCTTATAAGCTGTGGAACTGTCCTGAACTTCCAGTACCTGATTGTTTGATTCTCCCTAACAATTTATCAGTCGGATTTTTCAGCGATGCAAGCCATATTAAAATAAATATACTGCTGATATCAAATCCTGAGAAATGGCATCTCATGCAGTTGTTTTGGATTTTGTAAGCTCTGTAATCTTGTATGATGTCTTGGCAGCGTCCGAATATTTAATACCAAAACGCCTAAAATAAAAATATCGTGTATGGTTTTATTCTCGTACACGAATGTATCTTTATTGTTCGCAAGGTAAATACCGTTATTGTAATAAGCTTTGATTTGGTATTTACTCTTGCGTTTGTCTTTTTGAGAATGGTATAAAAAAGCGGACAAATAAAATTGTCCGCTTTAAAATATCAATAATAAGATCAAGCACCAAACTTAGCAGTTGAAACCGGAACACCTACGCCCATAGTAGATGTAACTGTACAGGACTTAATATAAGTACCCTTAGCAGCAGCCGGCTTAGCCTTAACAACAGCTTCCATAAGTGTAGAAAAGTTTTCATCAAGCTTAGCAGCACCGAATGAAGCCTTACCGATTGGGCAGTGAATGATATTTGTCTTATCAAGACGATATTCGATCTTACCTGCCTTAGCTTCTGTTACAGCCTTAGCTACATCAGGAGTTACAGTACCAGCCTTAGGGTTAGGCATAAGTCCTCTAGGACCAAGCACCTTACCAAGACGACCAACAAGACCCATCATATCAGGAGAAGCAACAACTACGTCAAAATCCATCCAATTTTCTTTCATGATCTTGTCTACTAAATCCATACCGCCTACAAATTCAGCGCCGGCTTCCTTAGCAGCATCATACTTATCTTCTTTACAGAATACGCATACTCTTACGTTCTTACCTGTACCGTTAGGAAGAACAACTGCACCTCTTACCTGCTGGTCAGCATGTCTTGAGTCAACGCCAAGACGGATATGCGCTTCAATTGTTTCATCAAATTTAGCCTTTGCATTCTTGCAAACCAAATCAAGAGCTTCAGCAGCATCATACTGCTTTGTGCTGTCAACAGCTTTAGCACTGTCCATATATTTCTTACCGTGTTTCATTATAAATCCTCCATTTAAAGTGGTAATACCAAATAGCTTGAACGCTTATCCGGTTAGCGGAATTTTCCTCCCACCATTTTAGAAGACGGTAAAGTTTAACAACTTTTCGTCATCCGTCAAGTATTAATCAACTACAACAATACCCATTGAACGAGCTGTTCCTGCGATCATGCTCATAGCAGCTTCCAAGGAACCAGCATTTAAATCAGGCATTTTCTGTTCAGCAATTTTCTGAACCTGTTCTTTTGTAATATTTGCAACCTTGTTCTTATTTGGAACACCGGACGCTGTTTCAATACCGCAAGCCTTTTTGATAAGAACGGCTGCCGGCGGTGTCTTTGTAATGAATGAGAATGAACGATCTGCATAAACTGTAATAACTACAGGAATGATCATACCGATATCGTTCTTTGTTCTTTCGTTAAATTCTTTTGTGAATGCCATAATATTAACACCGTGCTGACCTAATGCAGGACCAACCGGCGGAGCAGGTGTTGCCTTACCTGCTGGAATCTGAAGCTTTATATAGCCGACTACTTTCTGTGCCATGCTTTTCGCACCTCCATAATTGTGGTAACACCGAGATAATGAAAAATTTTTATCTCTCCCACTTTAAGCAATTGCATAGTTTTTTATTTTAATCATCAAGCCTTCTGACCTGATTAAGAGCCAGAGTAGCCTGAGTGTCACGACCGAACATTGATACCAAAACATCAACTGTTCCGTCTTCAATATTAATTTTCTGGACTATTCCGATAAATCCGTCCATAGCAGTTCCGTTTACCTGAATCTGATCTCCAACTTCAAAGTTCACCTGAACGGAATTGATTTCAACTCCCAGAGCTTTGACTTCCTCTTCCGAAAGAGGAGTAGGTTCCGACGCAGGTCCGACAAAGCCGGTAACGCCCCTGGTATTTCTTACAACATACCATGAATCATCGGTATAAACCATTTTCAGCAAAACATATCCGGGATAGGTTTTTCTTTCCACCTCTTTAGTTTTGCCGTCGGTAATTTCAGTTACCTTTTCTGTAGGAACCTTTACTTCAAGGATAAGATCGTGAAGCTTTCTGTTTTCCACAACTCTTTCAATATTCTCCGCAACTTTATTTTCATAGCCGGAATATGTGTGAATAACGTACCATTTAGCTGCTTCTGACATTTATAATCCTCCTTATAAGTACCGGTTTAAGCATCATCCTAGATTAAGCACAAAGCTGAAAAGCTTGAGCAGACCGAAATCAAGTCCTCCTACAAATACGCTTGCGATCACCAATACAACCAGAACGACGAACGTATTATTAAAAACTTTTTTTCTGCTTGGCCATACTACCTTTTTAAATTCGCTTTTCAAGTCCTTAAACCACTTAACAATTCTGTTTGGTTTTTTCTTTTTGGACTTGTCCGAGGTCTTTTTTTCTTTAGTCTTTGATTCTTTTGACATATTCAAGACCTCCGTTACTTTGTTTCTCTGTGAAGAGTGTGTTTCTTACAGAACTTGCAATGCTTGTTCATTTCAAGTCTGTCAGGATCATTCTTCTTATTCTTCTTCGTACAATAATTGCGCTGCTTGCATTCTGTGCAAGCTAAAGTCACCTTTACTCTCATATCGGCACCTCCTGACGAAATTCTTCCGTAAAACATACGGAATATTGAATAGTTTGCCTCCCTCAGGTTAGGGAAATATTTTATTAACAAAAAAATAGACCCCTAAAAGAGGTATTACTATTATATCATGCAAAAATGTAAAAGTCAAGCGTTTTATGAATAAATTTCCGGAATCTTTTTTGGAATACTGCAATATAATAGTATAAGCTTGTAAAAATTAATTATGTATATAATTTTTATGGACTAAAGCCAAAAAACACTTGCAGTTTATTGTGAAATATGTTAAAATATATTGATACATAATTTGATTTTTTGATAATCAACGGACATTAAAGGAGATGTAAACATGTCAAAAACCAAAGTGGTAGTTATTTTCGGAGGCGCTTCAAGCGAACATGATATTTCATTAGTTTCCGCAACTAACGTTATTGAAAACATGCCAAAAGACAAATATGAGGTTATCTGCATCGGAATTACCAAAAAAGGCCGCTGGCTTTACTATCCCGGAGACGTCAGCAATATTGCTTCAGGAGAATGGGAAAAGGATCCGGACTGTTCTTCAGCCGTTATTTCTCCCGATCCTCTTCACAAAGGTATTATCACTATTGAAAACGGTGAAGCTTCAATAAAAAAAGTAGATGTTGTCTTTCCTGTTCTTCACGGAAAAAACGGTGAGGACGGTACTATTCAGGGACTTCTAGACATGTCCCGTATCCCATATGTGGGCTGCGGACTGCTGGCGTCCGCTTCCTGTATGGATAAAGCTCATACTCATTCCATACTTGACTACAATAATATAAGAACTGCAAAATGGAGAATGCTTACTCACAGAAATCTAAATCATCTTGATAAAGAATGCGAAGATATTGCCGATGATCTGGGATTTCCGCTCTTCGTAAAGCCTGCAAACTGCGGTTCTTCTATAGGCATCAACAAAGCCGAGGATTTTGATTCCCTTAAGGAAGCGGTAAAAATCGCATTTTCCCACGACAATAAAGTTATTATTGAAGAATTCATAAAAGGTCAGGAACTTGAAGTAGCCGTATTCGGATACGACTCTCCTTTTGCGTCATTTATCGGCGAGATCGGCAAGAACAATGACTTTTATGACTATGAATCAAAATATATAAATAATTCAGTAAATCTTATTATCCCCGCAAATATCCCGGACGAAAGCGCTAAAGAAATAAGGCAAATCGCAGTTGACGCTTATAAAGCCATGGGCTGCAAGGGACTTTCAAGAGTTGATTTCTTTCTTACAGAACAAAATGAAATAATTCTTAACGAGATAAATACCATGCCGGGATTTACTCCTATCAGCATGTACCCCAAGCTTATGGAAGATTTAGGCATGACTTACGGCTATCTTATCGATAAGCTTATTGAACAGGCTATCGACAATGCTGACAAAAATTATTAAAACTCTCATATTCTTATTTACCGGAGGAGCACTATGAACAATGACGCTATCGGAGTATTTGATTCAGGCATAGGCGGTCTTACAGCAGTCAAGGAGCTGAACAAGCTCCTGCCAAACGAAAATATAATATATTTCGGCGACACTGCCCGTGTTCCCTACGGCAGCAGAAGCCGTGAGACAGTAATGAAATATGCCAGACAGGACGTTGAATTTTTAAGAAAACATAAAATAAAAATGATAATTGCCGCATGCGGTACGGTAAGCTCGGTCATCGGTACAAAACCGCTTGTTGACGACATGCCGTTTACAGGAGTAATTCTTCCGGCAGTACAGGCGGCATGCAGCGCAACCAAAAACGGAAGAATCGGCGTTATAGGCACTCCCGCAACAATTAAAAGCGGAAGCTTCGGAAAAGCTGTAAAAAGTATAAACTCGCATATATTTGTGGTAGGAAATCCGTGTCCTTTATTTGTTCATCTGGTTGAAAACGGATATACGGACAGAAACAACAAAATAACACGGCTCGTAGCTGAAGAATACCTTGCTCCTATTAAGGCAGAGGGCGTGGACACATTGATTCTCGGCTGTACTCACTACCCCGTTATTAAGGATATTATTTCCGATATTATGGGAAATGACATTACGCTTATTTCTCCCGGAGCAGAAGCGGCAAAATATGCACAGAGCAGTCTTATGGAAAAGGATATGCTCAGCAGCAGAACAGAATCAGGCAAAAATACTTACTATGTAAGTGACAGTACGGAACTCTTTGAAGAAAATGCAAAACATTTTCTTGAACACGCCGTTCAGGGAGAAGTTTTCAGCTGCAGTTTAGGAGATTAAAATTGACAGATAATGTAATGATACAAATGAAAAGTATTCAATCCATATACGATGAAAAAACCGAAACGGAATTGATTACTCAGGGAAAATTCAGTAAAAAAAATAATTCCTACCATATTTCATATGAAGATTCCGAAGCGACAGGCTTCAAAGGCTCTGTAACAGAAATTTTAGTTACAGAAAACAAATTTGCTTCAATAATCAGAACAGGCAGCACAAGCTCGGATCTGATTATTGAACCAGGCAAAAAGCATCACTGCCATTATGAAACTCCATACGGTTCAATGGATATCGGTATTTACACTCACTCCATAAAAAATAATCTTATGGACGACGGCGGAGATCTATATTTAAAATATACTATAGATATTAACGCAAGTTATATGTCTGATAATGAAATTATAATGAATATAAAAAAAGCATAAGTAGAAAGGTATGATTTAATTCATGGCAAACTTGACTAGACTTGCATCATCACAAATAAGAGAAATTGTTTTAGCTTCTCTGGGCAGACTGGTGACTTCCGGAAAAGCTCCTTCTGAACCTCTTCCCGATTTCAGAGTAGAAATTCCGGCAGACAAAAGCCACGGAGATTTTGCGGTAAATACTGCTATGGTATGCGCAAAAGCTTTTAAGCTCCCTCCAAGAAAAATTGCTGAAATGATATGCGACGAACTTGTTCTTGACGGAACTTATTTTGAAAGAACAGAAATTGCAGGTCCGGGGTTTATCAACTTTTTCCTCGGCAGAAGATGGTTCTCTGAAATTGTTGACACCGTTATAAAGGAAGGCAGTGAATACGGTAAAACTGAAACCGGATCCGGTAAAAAGGTACTGGTTGAATTTGTATCTGCCAATCCCACAGGTCCTATGCATATCGGTAATGCCAGAGGAGGCGCTATAGGCGACTGCCTTGCTGAAATTATGAAATGGGCAGGATACGATGTTCAGCGTGAATTCTATGTAAACGATGCAGGAAATCAGATTGAAAAATTCGGAAAGTCTCTGAATCTCAGATTCATGCAGATATGCAATGGTAAAGGACAAGCCGTAATTGAAAAATGCAGCGGAAATATTCAAGATATATGCGAAACTATCTATAACGATACTGAAAATTTCCCAATGCCTGAAGATGTTTACCTTGGAATGGATATTATTGAACATGCATACAACTACTTCAAAGAAAACGGCTCATCACTTTCCAGTGAAAACGAAGATATCCGCAAAAAAACACTTACAGATTTTGCCCTTCCTAAAAATATTGCCGGACTGGAACGTGACCTTGCAAAATACCGCATTACATATGATAACTGGTTTAAGGAAAGTACTCTTCACAATGACGGTTCAGTCAATGAAATTATCCAAAAACTCAAGGCAAGCGGATATACATATGAACAAGACGGCGCTTTATGGTTCAAATCATCTCAGCTAGGAGATGAAAAAGACAGAGTACTGATTCGTGCAAACGGCGTTGTTACTTACTTTGTTCCGGATATTGCCTACCATTACAACAAGCTGGTAACAAGAGGATATGACAAGGCAATTGATATTTTCGGCGCTGACCACCATGGATATATACCACGTATGAAAGCTGCTCTTACCGCACTGGGAGTGGATGCAAATAAACTCGATATTGTTATAATGCAGATGGTAAATCTTGTAAGAAACGGAGAAAAGTACAAGCTATCTAAACGTTCCGGCAAAGCTATTACCCTGTCAACTCTGCTTGAAGAAATTCCTATAGACGCCGCAAGATTTTTCTTTAATCTTCGTGAACCTAATTCACATTTCGATTTCGATCTGGATCTTGCAGTAGAAAAATCATCGCAGAATCCTGTTTATTACGTTCAGTATGCACATGCTAGAATTTGCAGTCTGATAACCAACCTCAAAGCAGAAGGATTTGAAGCGGAAGATTACAGTATTGAAAATCTCAGCGTACTGGACAAGCCGCAGGAAATCGAACTTATAAGGCAGCTTGCCGCTCTGCCGAACGAAATTGACAATGCGGCCAAAACTTATGATCCGGCAAAAATCACTAAATATTCAGTAGAACTTGCAACTCTTTTCCATAAGTTCTACGACGTATGCAGCGTAAAAAACGCTGAAAGCGAAGAATTGAAAAAAGCTCGTCTTGTACTGTGCAAAGCAGTTCTTCAGGCGCTCAGAAATTCTCTGACAATTATGAAAATTGAGTGTCCGGAAAAAATGTAATTTGCATTTGCGTTACATTTTTATTACAAAAAAATTAACCATTTGTTTATTTTAAACAATTTTCAACATAGCTTCTTTGTTGAAAATTTCTTCCAAATATTAATTGTTAACAATTTGTTAACAAATTCGGCTTTAAAATGTGTTACAATTTGTAATATATTAAGGCATTATAGAAGCATTGAATTAAAAACACAAAACAGAAAGGAATGCTGACATGTCCAACAGATTATTTCAAGGTCTAGTACATCAGATGAGAGATGCTGTTAATGCTGTAATAGGAGTTGTTGATGAAACGGCAACAATTATCGCCTGCAGTGACCTTACAAAAGTAGGAACTACAAATGAATTCGTTTCTCTTGATCTTAGCGATTCTCATGATATTTTTATAAGAGACGGATATACCTACAAGCCTTTCGGCTCAAGGGTTAAACCGGAATATGCCGTATTTGTGGAAGGCGTTGACGATAATGCCGCTAAATATGCGAGTATTATGGCAATAAGCTTATCTAACATTAAACAGTATTATGACGAAAAATATGACAGAAACAACTTTATTAAAAACGTTGTTCTGGATAATGTTCTCCCCGGAGATATCGTTATAAAAGCAAGAGAACTTCATTTCAATGCTGAAATCAGCAGAGTTGTCTTCCTTATAAGAATCGTTTCTGCAAACGATATTTCAGCATATGATGTCATACAGAATCTTTTCCCTGACAAAAACAAGGATTTTGTTTTCAATATTGCAGAAAGTGATATCGTTCTTGTTAAGGAAATTAAAAATACTGTTGATTCAAACGACCTTGAAAAGCTTGCACGTTCCATTGCAGATACCTTAAGCAGCGAATTCTATACTAGAGTTAATGTTGGTATAGGTACTGCGGTTATTGGTGTAAAGGATCTGGCACGTTCATTCAAAGAAGCTCAAATGGCTCTTGAAGTCGGCAAGGTTTTTGATACCGATAAAAACATCGTAAGCTATGATAATCTGGGTATTGCAAGACTTATTTATCATCTGCCTACAACTCTATGTGAAACATTTCTTCATGAAGTGTTCAAAAGAGGAAGTATAGATTCTCTGGATCATGAAACTTTATTTACTATCCAGAAGTTTTTTGAAAATAACCTGAATGTTTCTGAAACATCAAGAAAACTTTTCGTTCACAGAAATACCCTGGTTTACCGTCTTGAAAAAATCAAAAAGCTTACTGGTCTTGATCTGAGAGAATTTGACCACGCAATAATATTTAAAATTGCTTTAATGGTAAAGAAATATTTATCAGCTAATCCGATCAAATTCTGATTGAGTTTACACGTGGTCAACTGATTTTATCACCGTTTTATACGGTGGAAAGAAGGTGTCCCTTTGGTAGAACTGAAAAATGTCTCAGTTACCTATTCAACCGGCGTAGATGCGCTGAATAACATCAGCCTGAGAATTAACGACGGCGATTTTGCTTTTGTCGTAGGTTCGTCAGGCGCAGGTAAAAGTACGCTTATTAAGCTGATACTCAAAGAAATTGACGCTACCAGCGGTATTGTTATGGTCAACGACTATAACTTAAGTAAGCTGCAAAAGAAAAAAATCCCTGAATTCCGAAGAACCATTGGTTTTGTATTTCAGGATTTCAGGCTGATTCCGTCAATGACCGTATACGAAAACGTTGCTTTCGTACTCCGTGTTATTGATGCACCAAGAAAGTATATACGAAAAAGAGTTCCTTATGTTATAAGCCTTGTGGGACTTCAGGATAAGGCAAATTCCTATCCCAATCAGCTTTCCGGCGGCGAGCAGCAGCGTGTTGCCATTGCCAGAGCGCTGGTAAACGATCCCCAGCTTATTATTGCGGACGAACCTACGGGAAATATTGATCCTGAGCTTTCTTATGAAATTGTTGAACTTCTAAAAGGTATAAACGAATGCGGTACAACTATTCTCATGGTCACTCATGAACATGATCTTGTCCGGCACTTCGGAGGACGAATCATTAACATTAACTCCGGAGAAATTGTCTTTGACGAAGTGATTGGAGGCAATAATGAAGCTTAGCGGTATCAGATATTTAGGACGTCAGGGACTTGATAACATCTGGAAAAACAGAATGATGGCATTTGCATCATTTTGCGTTCTGCTTGTTTCACTTCTTCTGGTCGGTATTTCAATTCTTTTCTACATAAATCTGAATTCAATTATCGGAGGAATTGAAAATAAAAATGAAGTAATCGTTTTCCTTGACGAAAATATCACTGAAAATCAGATGAAAGATGTCAAGGCAAGACTGGAACAAATTGAAAACATTGATGATATTTCCTTTTATTCAAAAGACGATGCCTTTGAATCTATGAAAAAAAGCATGGCTGAATATGAAAAAGTATTCGATTCCCTGGGAGATGACAATCCATTGCTTGATTCATACAGAATTAAAATCAAGGATATTTCATTAACATCGGAAACAGTTACTTTAATTGAAGAGCTTGATCATGTTTACTCAATAAGAGCCCCTTATGATTTTGTTAATATACTTACAGAAATGAGAAAAATTGTCACATGGGTAGCTTCCGCTATAATTATTGCTCTTGCTATAGTATCAATGGTTATCATATCAAATACTACTAAGGCAAGCGTGTTTGCAAGACGAAATGAAATAAGTATTATGAAATATGTAGGAGCTACTAATGCGTTCATACGAGTTCCTTTTTTTGTAGAAGGAATGGTAACAGGAATCGCTGCCGGTTTGGTAGCTACAGTTATAACATGGTTCGGTTATGACGCCGTTGTTGAACTGCTTACTAAAGAGGTTAATATATTAAATATCATAGGTATGGGAAGTATTATACCTTTCAATGATATTATATTCAAGGTTGCAGGAATTTATATTCTGGCAGGAGGCTGTATCGGCGCTCTGGGAAGCGTCCTCAGCACACGTAAACATCTGAATGTATAAAAAAGATTGGTGGTGTAAATGCCGGATTATCCGGCTTTAAACATGAAATTAAAAATAAGAAAATTAAAAATTGCGGCGGTGCTTATATGCGCATTTGTTGCCGCAGGCAGTCTTACATATGTTAATAATCATGATCACGTTGCAGTACAAGCGAAAACAATTTCTGATCTTGAAGATGAAAAAGCGGCTAATGAAGCTGAAATTAAACGTCTTCAGGAAGAAATGGACAGTATTGACAGCGATATTTCTCAGGCTGAAAAAGATCAGGAACTTCTTCAGGAAAAAATTAATCTCCAAAATGAAAATATTGAAATTGTAAATACCAAAATCAATGACATCAACAATAAAATAGCTGAAAAAGAAGAAAAAATAAATCAGCTTGAAATTGATATCGAAAATAAACAAAAAGATATAGACATCGGTCTTGAAGAATTTAAAAGTCGTCTGAGAGCAATGTATATTTCAGGAAATGACAGTTTAGCGTCTGCATTAGTAGGAGCTACCGACTTTTATGATATGCTTTCAAAAATAGAGATTATTTCTCAAGTTTCAAAGCATGACAATGAATTGGTAAATTCTCTGATGACTCAGCTTGAACAATTTGAAGAAGCCCAGACTCAACTTGATATTGAAAAAACAGAACTTAATGCTAATCTGGCTGAACAAGAAGAATGCAAAAAAGAACTTAATGCTGCAATCATTGAACTTAACAACGATTATCAGGAATCACAGGATTATATTGACCGACAACAAGCAGAAATAGCGTCAAGACAGGCTGATATTGACCAATACGAAGCTGATAATAACGCTATGGACGCTGAAATTGCCGAAATTAATGAAATAGCAAGACAACAGGCTGAAGCTGCTGCCGCTGCCGCCGCTACGTCGCAGCAAAGCAGCAATGAAGAAAACAGCAATAATTCCTATAGCGAAGATGATAGTGAAAATGACAGTTCGGACGATTCAGCTGCAGGCGGCGGGGATAACTCCGGCGATGGAGAAATCGGAGGTTCAAGCGGAACCGGAAGCTACAGCGGCGCTTTAACATGGCCTGTCCCCGGATTTTATAGTATTTCCAGCGGATATGGCTACAGATGGGGTTCGCTTCATGCAGGTATTGATATTGCCGGCGGCGGAATTCACGGAGCTTCAATAGTATCTGCCGGAAGCGGTACAGTTACACTTGTAAAATCAGGCTGTTCTCATGACTACGGCAAAGACAGCAGCTGCGGCTGTAACGGCGGTTACGGTAATTATGTAATGGTTGACCATGGAAACGGTATATCCACCCTTTACGCTCACTGCTCAGCCGTTTATGTTTCAGTAGGACAGTCAGTATCCGCCGGAGAAACAATTGCTTCAGTAGGTTCAACCGGATGGTCTACAGGAAATCATTGTCATTTTGAAGTCAGAGTTAACGGTTCAACAGTTGACCCAACCGGATACTTATACTAAAATAAATTAATATGGGGCAAGTTTATACTTCTTGTCCCTGTTTTTTTAAACAAAAGAAGGCGATAAAATGAATAATAAATTAAGCAAAGCCAAAACCTTTCTTGCCGCCTTGATATCATCTGTAATAACAGGCGCTGTAGTTTTTGGTCTATGCAATAAACATTTTTCTGATTTAAAAGAAAAGGAAAATATTATTCAGGAAATTTTTGAAGTAAAAGATTATATTGACGAATTCTTTTATGAAGATGCTGACGATGAAACGTTAGTTACAAGTGCATTAAAAGGACTTGTAGACGGACTTGACGACGACTATGCGGCATATATGACGCCTGACGAATATAAACAGTCAGTAATAAACTCTCAGGGTTCACTTACCGGAATCGGCATAACCGTAATTCAAAACGATGCAAAAAAGATTGAAATTGTAAGCGTTACAGAAAACTCCCCGGCTTCTGAATACGATATTAAAGAAGGTGATATTCTGACAGCTGTCGACGGTATTGATGCAGAAAATGTTGAATATGATAACTTAATTAGTCTAGTCAGAGGCAAGGAAGGAACAGACGTTACAATCACTCTTGACCGAAACGGAAAAAAATTAGAATACACAATAACCAGAAAGAAAATTGACACTATAACCGTTACCTATGATATGCTTGAAAATAATATAGCATATATAAAAATTACCGGTTTTAAAGAAACCACTGTTAAACAATATGAAGAAGCCCTTGACAATGCATTGAAAAATAATGCAAAGGGTATAATTTTTGATCTCAGAGACAACGGAGGCGGTCTGCTTACTTCATGCTCATCATGTCTTGATCCGCTTCTTCCGGAAGGTGTAGTTGCCACAGCTGAATTTAAAAACGGAAAAACTGAAGTAATATGCGAATCTGACGCTGAAGAACTCGACTTACCAATGGCAGTACTGGTAAATGAAAATACCGCCAGTGCGGCAGAGCTTTTTGCCTCTGCTCTAAGAGATTTCGACAAGGCAAAGCTTGTAGGGAAAAAAACATTCGGCAAAGGAATCATGCAAAATACAGTTGAACTGAAAAACGGCGGCGGCTTGAAAATTACTGTTGCTACATATAAAACGGCAAAATCCGAATGCTACCATAAAATAGGTCTTTTACCAGATTATGAAGTTGACCTTCCGGAAGATACTGATATAAGCAATCCTGATCCTGAAACAGATACACAGTTAAAAAAAGCACTGGAAATTTTAAAATAAATCAGAAAAACTATTGACAAACATTTAAAACCATGATATAATATTAAAGTTGTTAAAACAAATCGTATTCTTAAGACAGTTGGTGGCGAAAGCCATAAGTCCAGCCGAGGAATGTGCATTAAATATGATTTATTTATGCCCTTTTCCTCTGGAAAAGGGTTTTTTTGCATTATTCTTTTGATACGATTATACAAATAATCGGAGGTGAAACTATAATGCCAAGCGAAAAGGTTTTAGAAGCTAAGAAGGCTAAGGTTGAACAGCTTACAGAAACACTCAAGAATGCAGTTTCATTCGTTATCGTCGACTACAAGGGCATCACAGTTGAAGAGGATACAAAGCTCAGACGTGATCTCCGTGCTGAAAACGTTAAGTATTCTGTAGAAAAAAATTCACTTCTGCGTTTTGCTCTTAAAAATGCAGGAATCGAAGGTCTTGACGACGTTCTTGAAGGAACAACTGCTATTGCTGTTTCAAACGAGGATCAGACAGCTCCTGCAAGAGTTTTAGGTAAGTACGCTTCAGAAATGGACGGTAAATTTAATCTGAAAGCCGGTATGGTTGACGGTGAAATTTATGATGAAAAGGGCGTTGTTGCTCTTTCAAAAATTCCAGCAAAGGACGTTCTTCTTGCACAGCTTGTTGGTTCGTTACAGGGTCCTATTCAGGGACTGGCTGCTATTCTCAAGGCTGTTGCAGACAGCAAGTCAGAAGACGCTGCTTAATTTTTACGCTGACAGTTTTATCTGTCTCAATTAATTACATTATTATAAAAGGAGATTATTAATCATGGCTTCAGAAAAGATTTTAAAGTTTATTGAAGATATTAAAGCTCTTTCAGTTCTGGAACTGGCTGAACTGGTTGACGCTATTCAGGAAGAATTTGGTGTAACAGCTGCTGTTGCTGCTGCTCCTGCTGCAGGCGGCGCTGCTGCTGCTGAAGAAAAGACAGAATTCGACGTAGTTCTGACTTCATTCGGTGACGCTAAGATGCCTGTTATCAAGGCTGTTAAGGACGCTCTCGGTCTTGGTCTTAAGGAAGCTAAGGAAGTTGTTGAATCAGCTCCTAAGGCTCTCAAGGAAGGCGTTTCTAAGGCAGAAGCAGAAGAACTTAAGACAAAGCTTGAAGAAGCTGGCGCTACAATCGAAATCAAGTAATTTGTTACAGGAATTTCAAAAAACTTCGTCTTATTAGTCGGAAGTTAATAAAAAAATTTATTAAGTCACTTTTGATAGTTTTTATCAAAAGTGACTTTGTGTATAAATAATGTAAAATCAATTTTAAGGGGACAAATACATGAAAAAAATTAACAAATTTCTCACCTGCTTGCTCTTCACAGCAATTTCGATAGCTTCTTTTACTGTATTTAATGTTTCTGCTTCTGAAAAAAGCTGGCAGGAAGCATATCTTGAAGCAATGGATGAATTTTCACAAAATCAGACAGAATACTGTGAATGCCGTCTTTTATATCTTAATGAAGATGAAATACCTGAACTTTACATAGGCGACCCAATGGTTTTTTGGTATGGAGGACTTTATAGTTATTCTAATGGTGATTTAATCAAGCTTAAGGATTTTGGTTTCAAGGATTTCTTTTCAGCATATTCCGAAAGGAACGGAATTTTTAGAAACGACTATTTTATTGAAAAAGCCGGTTCAAAAATTGGAATTAACTTTATTAAAATGGAAGATTTTTCTCTAACAGTAATTGATGAACTTTCTCACGATATTGTCAATGATATATATGAAGTAAACGGTGAACCAGTCGATAAGGAAACATATGACAACAAAATATCTGAATATTCTTTTACACATGTAAATAAAAGAGACCTTTTTGATTCATCAGAATATAAATACTCTTTTACAGATATAACTTCAAATTATATGACTTATGATGAAATGAAACAGTATCTGATTGATTCTATGGAAGTTGCAAATACAGACGATACCACCCCCACTGAAAGTGTATCTGAGTCAGAAAATTTAACTACTACTTCAGCAAATATTGATAATACAACTATCAGCAATACAACATTATCTACAGAAACAACTGTTAAAACTTCCGATACAACAACTAATACAAAATCCGGTTCTCCAAAAACAGGAGACAATGGTATTACAGCAGCTTTCCTAACAGGGATAGCAGCAATCGGAACTGCGCTTATAATGCGTAACAAAAAAACATTATAAAAGCAAATTTACTGCCGAAATAAGTATTACTCCCGGTACGCCAAGCACAAGAGAAATCATAGTATTAAAAAGATTCAGGGGCGGAGAAAATCCTATATGACTTCCAAAATAGTGCATAAGCACAAGTACCGTACCGCCTGACAGCATACCGAAAAAAGCTGATTTTACAGTGTGTTTTCTTTTGGCATAATACCTCAGCATAATAATTCCCAACAACACCCATATTCCTTTAAAAATTACATCATTCATAATAATTCTCCCTATATTTTACATCAGTATATATCCCAGCGCAATAAGTAATTTTAAGTCTGCGCCTTCTTTTGCAAGAATAAAAATCAAAGCTATTATAATTATTTTATCATTATCTATCTTGCCGTCTGTAAAAAAACCTGACAGCAGTCCGTTCAGCGGATTGCTGTTATTTTTATATACAGCTGATGCATTTTCTTTCCGTTCATTTTCATTAATTTTAAACTGTTCCGAGGAAATCGGTGGGCTTTCCTTAGCTTGTACATTGTTTTTGCTGTAACCGGAACGGCTGTGCATTTCACGGGTACGCCGTAAAGCGTCCTGCCGCATATGATTAATATCTGACTGACTGTAATCCATATAGTTCCTCCTTTCTTCAGAACAAATCGTTTAACAATCCGCTGTCCTTAAGTACTGTCCATACTGTAAAAAGCTTAAGCATTTTAACTGCTTTATCGACCTTGGACTGTCGTTCTTCCCTTAAAAGAGGTTTCAGCGCCAAAAGAAACTCAGCATTTTTGTCATTAGAGGCTTTGTTCATAATTTCCTGTACTTTCAAAATTTTTGTAAAATCAAAATCGCCCATACCGAGACCTGCAATACCGCCTGGAAGTCCGTTTGCGTTGTTATCAGGCTTTGACGGCGATTCACTTGATTTTGTTTCAGTATTATCAGAGGAGGAGAACATCTGCGCCAATTCACTTATCTGCTTCATACTTTCTTCGTCTGACAGCATCTCCTGAATTTTACCCATTAAATCGTCCATTTTAAATTGTTCCCTCCTCCTTAAACCAATTTATTTTTCTCCGGTTATTTTTTTGTAAAGCGCCTGTGCCTGAGGAGTAGAAATAATTTTTTCTACAAGCTTCGGATTATTCATAACCTGTTTAAATTTTGCAGACTCGCTGCTGCTCATATTATTAAGCGCAGCGTCAAATTTTCCTTCTTCAAGCTGCTTTTTTAACGTATCTGCCGGAACATTCAGTTTTTTGCTCACAACCTTTAAAAGTTCGTCGGCATTTTTAGGATCAATTTTAGACATAAGTAAAACCTCTTTCCAAAATAAATTATGTTTTCTTTTGTGAAACGCCCTAAAAACCATTGTAATTATTCTATATTTATGTTATAATTTTTTTATATATAACCTCTGCAAACAAATTTTAAGGAGTATTCAATGAAAATTATAGTTATGTCTGATTCGCATAATAATTATTTTGCATTAAACAAAATCGTACAGGACTTTTATGCCGATTTATATATACATTTAGGCGACGGTGAAAGAGAGCTTAACCGTATTTACACTCAATATCCTGATAAAAAATTTATTCACATAGCAGGAAACTGCGATTTTGCAAGTCTGAGCGAAAAAGAACTTCTTTTCACTCCTGATGATCAAAACTGTATCTTTGCTGTTCACGGTCATCAATACGGCGTAAAATCCTCTGTTGAACCCCTAAAAAAGATTGCCAGAGAAAAAGGTGCGAATATACTGCTATACGGGCATACACATGCAAGATTCAACGAATATGATAACGGTCTTTACACAATGAATCCCGGAAGCGTTTCCTGTCCCAGAGACGGAAATCGACCTTCTTTCGGAATAATTGATATTGCAAAAAACGGCATTGTTACTAATATCGTTGACCTCTGATTTATTATATTCAAAATATATAGAAATGTTACAGACAATAAAAGAAAGGACAAGCAAAATAATATGAATACAAGTATACTTGTTAATTCCCGTAAGGAAGAAAAATACTTCAGAGCATTTATAATCGGATTTTTATCGCTGTTTCTTGTAATACTTCCGATAATGATATATACCGGAGGATATTACCTGTATTACGGAGATTATAACTCCCAGCAAATACCATTTTACATTCATGCACAGGATTTTATAAAAAACGAAGGTCTGGGTTGGGACTGGGGTACTGATCTTGGTTCAAACTTTTTAGGTTCGTATTCATTCTATCTTCTGGGAAGTCCGTTTTTTTGGCTGACCGTTCCCCTGCCGAATAATCTTGTAGTATTTGCAATGCCTGTTTTACTTGCCGTTAAACACGGCGTAGCTACCCTTACCGCATATGCATTTATAAGAAGATTTGTAAGAAATAAAAATGCCGCACTTATCGGCGGTCTGCTTTACGCTTTCTCAGGATTCCAGCTGTTCAATATCTTTTTTAATCATTTTCAGGACGTAACAGCGCTGTTCCCTCTGATGCTTATTGCATTGGAAGAAAGGATCAATAACAACAGAAGAGGGGTATTTGCAGCGTCTGTAGCGCTTATGGGAATAATAAACTATTTCTTCTTTACCGGTCAGGCTGTTTTCGTAATACTTTATATTCTTGTCAGACTTAAATCCCCTGATTTTAATATTACATGGAAAAAATTTTTCGGACTGGTAATTGAAGCGGTAATCGGCGTTATGATAGCCATGTTTATGCTTCTTCCTTCAGCTCTGGCAATTCTGGGAAATTACAGAATAAATGAAAGACTTTACGGTCTGGATCTGGTTGCATACAGTGACAAAACACGTATTTTAAGAATCATACAGAGCTTCTTTATGATTCCCGACGTTCCGGCACGACCTAATCTGTTCAGCTCTGACGGAGCAAAATGGGCGTCGATCGGCGGTTATCTGCCTATGTTTTCTATGGCAGGCGTAATAGCCTTTTCAAAATCAAAGAAAAAACACTGGTCTGTCAGACTTGTAATAATATGCATGATATGCGCATTTATTCCGATTTTAAACAGCGCTTTCTATACATTTAACAGTTCTTACTATGCAAGATGGTTCTACATGCCTATTCTTATTATGGCAATGATGACCGCTCAGGCTCTTGACGACAAATCAATAGATCTAAGAAGCGGAATAAAAGTCTGCGGCATTGTAATGGCAGGACTCGCTGTCATTTCCATTCTTCCCAAAAAGACAGACGACGAGGTATCATGGTTTGAATTTGCAAATTATCCTGCTTACTTTGCATTAATTCTTTTCATTTCCATTGCAGGACTTGCCTTGCTTTACTTTATTGACCGTCTTAAAAAGAAAGGCAGAACCTATATAACCTCTGCTCTTGTTTCAACGATTGTCTGCTGCATAGTATGCACATCATCGGTAGTATATTTCGGAGTTACTCTTGGATCGTATCCGTCAACTTATATCAACAATGGTATTAACGGAAAAGAAAATATTACTCTTGATGAAGAAGAAAATCAGTACTTCAGAATCGATATTTCTGAAAATTACGATAACTATCCTATGTTCTGGGGATATTCTTCAATGAGAGCATTTCAGAGTATTGTTCCGGGAAGCATAATGGAATTTTACCCGCAAATCGGTGTAACAAGAGACGTGGCTTCAAGAGCCCCTCTTGAAAAATATACTATAAGAGGACTTTTCTCTGTTAAATATTTCTTTGATAAAGTATACTCAGACAAAGAAGAAACATATACCTATATCTGCGATCTTCCCGGATTTGAATATAAAAACACTCAGAATGGATTTTACGTATATGAAAACAAATACTACCTTCCTATGGGATTTACTTTTGATAATTATATAACGGAAGAATCTGCTGCCAATCACTCAGAACAAACAAGAGAGCGTCTGCTGCTGCGTGCTTTAATACTCAGTGACGAACAGGCTGAAAAATATTCGGACATTATTTCTAAACTGCCTTCCGAAAAAACTCTCGGTCTTAACGATTCAACCTACATTCAAGATTGCATAGAACGCAAAAAAGAAGTATGTTCGGAATTCACATATGATTCAGACGGCTTTGACGCTGAAATCAATCTTGAAAAATCGAAGCTGGTATTTTTCAGCGTACCTTATGACAAAGGCTGGACTGCTTATGTAAACGGAAAACCTGCCGACATTGAAAAAGTAAGCTATGGATTCATGGCGGTAAAGGCAGACGCCGGAGAAAATACCATTGAATTCAGGTATGAAACCCCAGGACTGAAAATCGGCATTGTAATTTCAATAATCGGACTGATATGTCTTGGCGCATATATAGTCGTATTCAGAAAGAAAAAGAATAATGAATCAGGATTTTCACACTGTTATGATTACAGTAAGGATTATTCATGCAGTATGGAAGAACAGTATTTAAATAAAAAATCAACAAACTGCAAAATGGAGGAATAAAAATGCACCTTGAAGAAAAGACAGTAAATAGTGAAAGTATATATAAGGGAAGAATTTTTGAGGTAACCAAAGATACAGCCCTGCTTGAAAACGGAAAAGAAGTACTCAGAGACGTTGTTCATCATTCCGGAGGAGTTACCGTTATTCCTATAACGGACAATAACGAGATCCTCATGGTAAGACAGTACCGATATCCGCACCACAAGGCTATTCTTGAAATACCTGCCGGCAAAATCGAACCCGGCGAAAAACATTATGACTGCGGAAAAAGAGAACTTTTGGAAGAAACAGGCTGTACCTGCAAATCATATGAATATCTGGGGGAGATACTTCCTACTCCCGCCTATGTAAGTGAGGTTATTCACCTTTATATAGCTAAGGGACTTGAATTTTCCAGACAGCGTCTGGACGAGGACGAATTTCTCGATGTTGAAAAAATCCCTATGGAAAAAGCTGTAGAAATGGTAATGAACGGGAAAATTACCGATTCCAAAACTCAAATCGGCGTTCTAAAGGCATGGTATCTTTCAAAAAAATAACCTGCCGTAAATACGACAGGTAAAAGCATTTAAACCGCCTGAGCTTCTGCTTCGGATATTGCTAAATGACGTTTATAGGCATCTAAAATCTGATCTTCAATCAACTGTCTCGCACTCGGTGAAATAGGATGTACAATATCTCGGAATACTCCGCTTTCATCTTTCCGGCTTGGCATTGCCACAAAAAGTCTTTCATCACCCTGAACGATTTTAATGTCGTGTACTGCCAGAGTATCCTCGATAGTTATTGAAACAATTGCCCTGAGCCTTCCCTCAGTAATTGTTTTCCTGATTTTAATATCCGAAATATCCATAAAATTATGCCTCCTTGAAATGTTTACACTAAATTCAAAACTTTTTATTGGTTTAGTATATGGATATTATTGAACGCAGACGGAAAAAATATGCATATAATATAGAAATAAAATTGCTAAAGATAGGATTTGATAATATGAACAAAGATATTTTAAAGGACAAAAAGCATATACATTTCATCGGAATCGGAGGTTCCGGAATGTATCCGCTGGCGCAGATCCTTCATTCTCAGGGATATTACCTTACAGGTTCTGACAACAATGAAACAGAAACTCTTGAAGCTGTCAGAAAAATGGGGATTCCCGTTTTTATGGGACAACGTGCTGAAAACATTGAAGGCGCCGACCTAATAGTTCACACTGCCGCTATAATGGCAGATAATCCGGAACTAATTGCAGCTAAAGCATCAAATGCTCCTGTACTGGAAAGAAGCGAGCTTTTAGGTATAGTGACCGGATGGTACGACAATGCCATATGCGTTTCCGGTACTCACGGAAAAACTACCACAACCTCTATGATCACTCAAATTCTTTTTACCGCCGGAGTGGATCTGTCTGCATTTATCGGCGGAAAGCTTCCATGTATCGGAGGAAGCGGACGTGCGGGAAAAAGTGATATAATGGTATGCGAAGCATGTGAATTTGTTGATACGTTTTTAAAACTTTATCCTGACGTTGCAGTAATTCTGAATATTGATGAGGATCATCTTGACTACTTTAAAAACCTTGAAAATATTATAAAGTCTTTCCGCAAATTCAGTGAAATGGCAACAAAAGCGCTGATAATCAACGGTGATGACGCCAATACGCTTAAAGCTGTTGACGGCATTACCGGAAAGGAATTTATAACATTTGGTCTGGATTCAAAAAATGACTATTATGCAGCCGATATAAAAAAAATTTCCGGTATGGAAACTGAATATACACTCATGTATAAGGGTAAAGCTCTGGGAAAAATCAATCTTCACGTTGCCGGAGTACACAACATATTAAATTCTCTTGCTGCCGCAGCAGCCTCTTTTTACGCTAACGTATCATTTGAAAGTATACAAAAAGGACTCTCCGACTTCAGAGGTGCGGGCAGACGTTTTGAGCTTATCGGCAAAGAAAAAGGAATTACAATTGTTGACGATTATGCTCATCATCCCACCGAGCTTTCCGTAACACTTAAAGCTGCAATGGACATGGGTTATAACAAAGTATGGGCAGTGTTTCAGCCATTTACCTTTTCAAGAACCGCAATACTGCTTGACGATTTTGCCAAGGCTCTTTCTATTCCCGATAATGCAGTACTGACAGATATTATGGGTTCCAGAGAAAAGAATACTTATAATATCTATACCAGAAATCTTGCTGAAAAAATAGACGGCTGTATTTATTTCCCTCAAGACGAAAACGCTGAATACACTGATGAAAGAAAATATGAAAACTTCGGTCAGGTTTGCGACTATATATGTGAAAACGCCAATGACGGCGATCTGGTTATTACGCTGGGCTGCGGAGACGTATACAAGGTTGCAAAAATGATATATAAAAAATTGAAAGGTCAGGAATAATATGCTTAACGAAAAAGCTAAAGCTATTTACGAATTTATAAAAGATTCAATTAACAGCGGATTTCCCCCTACCGTCCGGGAAATCTGCAACGCTTTGGATATAAAATCCACTTCAACCGTTCATAAATATATAAACCTACTGGTTTCAGAAGGTTATCTGGAAAAAATGGACAACCACAACCGTGCAATTAAGCTAAAAGGCGGGAATAATGTATCGGTTCCTCTTGTGGGAGACGTCGCTGCAGGTCAGCCTATACTTGCAATTGAAAATATTACCGAGTATATTAATTTTAATACTGATAAAAATTACAGTAACTCCTTGTTCGCACTAAAAATAAAGGGAGACAGTATGATAAATATTGGTATTTTCAATGAAGATATCGTTATAGTCGAGCAAACAGACTATGCTGAAAACGGCGAAGTGGTAGTTGCGCTCGTAGATGATGAAAGTGCAACCGTAAAAACATTTTTTAAGGAAGAAAACCACTACAGACTTCAGCCAGAAAATGACAATATGAATCCTATTATTTCAGATAATGTAAAAATCCTCGGAAAAGTTACCGCACTAATAAGATATTTCTGAAAATTTCAAAAAAATTTTATTTAGGTATTTTCAATTTCGATAAAATATATTATAATAAAAGATGAAGAAAATTTACTGCGGAATTTTTCCGCCTGAAAGGATAAATTTAAATGCTTAACAGATTAAAAGTTATGATATGCGGCAAAGAATACATGCTTCAAACTGAAGAACCGCCCAGCTACGTTTACGGTCTGGCAAAAATGCTTGAAAAAAGACTTAACGATATGTGTTCGGGAAACAGTTCCATTTCACCATATTCCGCCGCAGTTATGGTAGCTCTTTCAACCCTTGACGACTTAAGCAAGGCTCAGGGAAATGTTGACAATATAAGAATGCAGGCAAAGGAATATGTAGACGAGGCAGGAAAAGCACGCATTGAACGGGACGCTGCTTTAAAAGAAATTGAAGTATTAAAAGCCAAAATTGAACAGCTTGAAAGCAATCAGCAGCTTAAAAAGCTTAAAGACAGTATATAATGTCAGGTACTGAAATACTCGCTCCTGCCGGAAGTCTTGAATCACTGAAAGCTGCCGTAAACTGCGGCGCCGACGCTGTTTACATCGGCGGCAAACAATTCTCAGCCAGACAAAATGCCGCAAATTTTGACAATGCGGAGCTTAAACAAGCAGCAGATTTATGTCATCTTCACAACATAAAAATTTATCTTACCGTTAATACGATTATTTTTGATAATCAGGTAAATGAATTTGCCGAATTTATAAAAAATGCCGCAAATGCAGGAATTGACGCTTTTATTGTACAGGATTTTGGTGCGGCGGAAATTATCAGAAATATTGTGCCTGACGCAAATATCCACGGTTCTACGCAAATGACTATACATTCAGTCAAAGGTGCTCAGCTTCTTAAAGAGTTGGGATTCAAACGTGTTGTCATTTCACGGGAGCTAACTGAAAAACAAATTCAAGAAATATGTTCAACGGGAATTGAAACAGAAGTATTCGTTCATGGAGCATTGTGTATGTGCATGTCAGGGCAATGCTATTTGTCCTCATTAATAGGTCAGAGAAGCGCTAATCGGGGATTCTGTGCTCAGCCTTGCCGTCTTCCCTATTCAGTGTACAAAAATCCGCAATTCAACGGTTTATCTCTGAAGGATCTGTCATTGGTCAATCATCTTCAGAAATTGTCAGATATTGGAGTTTTTTCGCTAAAAATCGAAGGAAGAATGAAACGTCCGGAATATGTCGCAGCAGCAGTATGTGCATGCAGACAGTCCTTGAACGGTCAAACTCCGGATATGGCGCTTCTTAGATCCATATTCTCCAGAAGCGGATTCACAGACGGATATTTCACCGGTAAATTTTCAAATATGTTTGGAAGCCGTGAAAAAGAAGATGTAATTGCTGCCAAAGATATTTTGCCGGATATAAGAAAAAAGTACAGTCACGAAAAGAAATCCGGAAAGCTTGATTTTTATGCTGAAATAAAAAAAGACAATCCGGTAAAACTTACCGTTTCCGATGACTGTGATTCAGTAACTGTAACAGGAGAAATTCCTGAAACTGCCATAAATAAACCTATTGACTTTACATATCTGGAACGTCAGCTTTCAAAGCTCGGCGGAACAATTTATCAGTTCGGCAATTTAAACGCCGATATAGATGACGGTCTTTCACTCAGCGCAAAAACTATCAATGCTTTGAGAAGAAATGCCGTTGAAGCGCTTAACCTTAAATCTATAAAAAGAAACACACCTGAATATATCTGCGTTCCTCTTGATATTGATCCGGAAAATAAAATTGAAAGTCTGAAAGAAATCCGTGTGCGAATTTCAAACCAAAATCAGCTTGATGCAGTTTCTGAAGCCGACCGTATAATTATTCCAACAAATGTTTTCCTGAATAACAGATATGAAAATATTTCAAAAATTATTATTGAACCTCCAAGATTTATATATAATGAAGCGGAAATATTCGGTGTACTGAAAAAATGCAAAAGTTTAGGCGCAGAACATTTAATGTGCAGCAATCCCGCTTACATAAAAATCGGAAAGGAACTCGGCTTTAAGCTGCATGGGGATTTCGGTCTCAATACAGCTAATTCATACAGTCTGAATTTTTTGAAAAAAATGAATTTTGAAGATACTGTTTTATCATTTGAAATGAAACTTAAGCAGATATCTTCGTTAAGAAAAGCTATTTCTACTGGAATTATTGCTTACGGATATCTTCCGGTTATGCTTACCAAAAATTGTCCCATAAAAAATGAAGTCGGATGTGAAAAGTGTAAAAAAATTATATTTGACCGTACAGGACGTGCTAATAAAATCGTTTGTCACGGAAATTATACGGAAATTTTAAATGCACAGGCGCTTTACCTGGCTGACAGATTGGAGGATTTAAAAAACATCAGTTTCATTACCCTTTATTTTACAGATGAAGGTCCTGATGAAATAAAAAAAATAATTGATGAATACCGTTTCGGCTATTCATCCAAAGACAATATCACAAGAGGACTCTATTACAGAGGAGTTATTTAATAAAGGAGATTTTTATGAATCATATTCTTAAAATAAAGAAACTCAATGAAAATGCCGTTGTTCCTGCACAGGCAACCGCCGGCAGCGCCGGTATGGATCTGTCGGCATGTCTGGATAATGACGTTATAATCGCACCGGGAGAAATTAAGCTTATTCCAACAGGACTTGCCGCCGCTCCCGATACCGATCAATGCGCTCTTCTGATTTACCCCCGATCGGGACTTGCGTCAAAGCACGGCATCTCACTTGCTAACTGCGTAGGCGTAGTTGACAGCGATTACAGAGGCGAAATAAAAATACCCTTAATAAATAACAGTCATGAAAGCTTTACGGTTACAAACGGAATGAGAATAGCACAAATGATAATGACTCCGGTCATTATTCCGAGAATCGAAGCTGCCGATAGTTTGGACGAAACACAAAGAAGCTCAGGCGGTTTCGGCTCTACAGGACAATAATTAACAGACGGAAAGGATACATAAAATGAAAAATAAAATTCTTTTAATAGCCTTGCTGATCGCAGGAGCAATAGTCGGGGCTATTGCCGGTTCGGGAGCCGAGCATGTAGACGCACTGCATTGGCTAGCATATTCCAAAAGCATAAGCATTTCTCCCAGTGAAATTAATCTTGTTATCATAAAGCTGACCTTTGGATTTGATTTTTCAATGAGTGTATCACAGATTCTTTTCATGATTCTGGCTATTGCTCTTTATCCGAAATTTTCAAAAATGATAGGCTGATAAGTAAATTTTTTACCGTCAGCAAAATATATAAAAAATATATAAACATAATTCACAATTTTTCTAGCGGTATTGTTGTTAAAGGTACTGTTTGGTGGTATAATAAGTTTATAGCTTAATACCGCAGTAAAAAATCGGATAATTATATAAAAAGAACATAAAGGAGAAATGCAAAAAATGTTTACAAAGGACATTGGAATAGATCTGGGTACCGCTAACACTCTTGTTTTTATGAGAGGCAAAGGCATTATCATACGCGAGCCTTCTGTTGTTGCAGTGGATACCCGAACTGATAAGGCTAAATATGTAGGAAAAAGGGCAAAAGAAGTAATCGGAAGAACTCCGGGTTCTATTATTGCCGTCAGACCCCTTAAGGACGGAGTTATTGCTGATTTTGACATAACCACTACCCTGCTCCAGGAATTTATAAGAAAGGCTCTGAGAGGTACATTTTTTACAAAAGCAAGAGTTATAATATGCATTCCGTCGGGAGTTACAGCCGTAGAAAAACGCGCTGTTAAAGAAGCTGCGGAAAATGCCGGAGCTAAAAGAGTATTCATTGTTGAAGAACCTATGGCGGCCGCTATAGGGGCAGGTCTACCAGTTGCGGAACCAACCGGAAGTATGATTGTCGATATCGGCGGCGGAACAAGCGAGGTAGCCGTTATTTCACTCCGTGGAATTGTTACCTCACGTTCAGTAAGAGTTGCAGGAGATGAATTTGACCGTTCTATAATAAATTTTATCAAAAAGAAATATAATTTACTGATCGGTGAAAGAACTGCTGAAAATATAAAAATTGAAATAGGTTCCGCATATCCAAGCGAAAACGAAAGAACAATGGAAATAAAAGGAAGAAACTTATTAAACGGTCTCCCGGAAAATATAACTGTTACTTCTACCGAAATAAGAGACGCTCTTACAGAACCTCTTGCAAGAGTTATTGAAGCCATAAAAACTACTCTGGAAAAAACTCCGCCGGAACTGTCCTCAGATATTATCGATCAGGGAATTACTCTTGCCGGAGGCGGAGCGCTGCTCAGAGGACTGGATAAGCTAATAAGCCGTGAAACGGGAATGCCCGTATATATTGCAGAATATCCTCTCGACTGCGTAGCTGAAGGAACAGGTAAAATACTTGAGGATCTTGACAAATTTGAGGACGCATTAACTGACGACGTTCACTACTATTAAGGCAGGATAACCTGCCTTTAAGCAGAGCATATCTGAAAACTTCATAATCTTACCAGATTTCATATACGCCCTGAAAGATCAGAAAGGAGAAAACATAAAGTGAACCAGTTTTTTAAAAGCTTCAAATTTAAGGTAATAGTCTGTATAACAGCTTTTTTCCTGGGAATTGGGCTATATTCGGTAACAAAGAACGGCAAAACCCCTGAAGGCTCTCAGCTGATCGGTACGGTCCTTAATCCTGTGAAACGTTTCTCCAATGTCATTTCCGATAAGGTTTCACTGGTTATTGACCTGTTTGTAAATTCAGAAGAATACGTTGAAGAAAACCGTAAGCTACGGGAACAAATTGCCGATTTAAACAACCGTCTTATTGACTATGAAGATATAAAATCTGAAAATGAGGATTTAAGAAAATTTATTGGCATTAAAGAAGAAAATGAAGATTTTGTTCTGTCGCCGCCATGTACGGTAATTTCCAGAATGACAAATGATCCATACGGAACTTTTGTCATTGACCGAGGCTCAAACGACGGAATCAAGCTTTATGATCCGGTCGTTACCTCTGAAGGACTAGTAGGTGTAATCGTAGAAGTCGCAAACTCATACGCAACGGTCAGAACACTGCTCCACCCTGATCTTTCCATTGGAGGACTTTGTGTTGAAAGCCGTGATACAGGTATTATAGAAGGCAGCCTTACTTATGCCTCCAGCGGCAAGTGCAAAATGATTTATCTTGATAAAAATAACAAAATCAAAAAAGGCGATCTTATTATTACATCCGGCAACAGCGGACAGTTCCCTCAGGGATACGTGATCGGAAACGTCACTGAAACCGGTATTGAAGAAAGCGGACTTACTGCTTATGCAATAATCGAGCCTGCTGTAAATCCTAATAAAATAAATAATGTAATGGTTATTACAGATTTCGATAAAACAGAAGCTGAAAAACAGATTCCAACAGGAAATATCGGAGAAGAAACTACAGAAAATACTACCGATACTACCGAACCGGACAGTACTGATAATACAAACGCTACTGAAAATACAGAAGAAACAACTGAAAGCGGTGAAGAGTAATGTCTATCAAACCAATGACAAGAATACAGAAAATAAGATATTATGCCATTATCCGCTGGGCTTTATACATATTTCTTATATTTGTATCGGCAATATTGATAAATATAGGAAAAGGTGTCAAACCTATATATTTCATTCCTCTGTGCGTATGTATCTGTATGAATGAAGGGGAATATCCCGCCGCCTTTCTGGGAGGAATCTGCGGATTGCTTTTTGATGAAGCAAGCGGACGTTTTTTTGGTTACAGCAGTGTAACGTTTATCATTTTTTGTGTTACCACAACAATTCTGTTCAGACATCTGCTGTTCCAGAATGTAATTAACGTCATAACACTGACAGCTGTTTATACAACAGTCTATCAGCTGCTTGACTATTTCTTTTACTATGCAATGTGGGATTATGAAGGTTCGGGGTATGTTTTTTCAAAAATCTCAATTCCGTGTATTTTATACACAATCATTATTTCTCCGATAGTTTATCTTATTGTAAAACCAATTGTCAGAAGATTTTATCCGAAAAAAGCAAAGACAATCGAAGAAGCTATGAAAGTATAACGGAATATTGTAAAGGAAAGGATAACAATGAAAGAAATACTTGATAGACTCAGAACTGCCTTTCTGGCAATTCTGGTAGTAATTGCTGTAGCTCTCGGCTGCATAAAGCTTATGACAATTCAGATCGTCAACGGAGACGCCTATCTTCAGGAATCTGAATACACATCCCTGTATACTCAGACAATAAAGGCCACAAGAGGACAAATTGTTGACAGCAAAGGCAATCCCATAATTGAAAATAAAGTCGGATTCAACGTTATAATTGATGCTTCTCTGTTTCCGTCCGATAATAAAGAAGCAAATGAAATTATAATTCAGACCGTTGAAATACTCAAAGAAAATAAACTGGAATGGAATGAAACTATTCCAATTTCGGACAGTAAACCTTACGAATTTAAAAAGGATCGGGACAGCGATATTGAAAAACTTAAAAGTCTTGTAGGCGTAAATGTTTACGCTACGGCTGAAAACTGCATTGATAAGCTTCTTGACGACTACGAAATATCAGATAAAGATTATACTGAACAAGAGCAGCGTATAATAGCTGGCATACGCTACGAAATGCTACTGAGAGACTTTTCACTTGGCAATACATTTACTCTCTGTGAAGACATTCCTGTAGACGTAGTAACACAACTCAAAGAACTCGGCGTAAAGCTCAAAGGAATCGACGTTGTTGAAGACGCTGTTCGTATAATTTCACAGGGAGACGTAATTCCTCACGAAATTGGTACTGTCGGTCCTATTTTTGCTGAAGAATACGATGAACTTAAAGAAAAAGGATATGCCATGAACGATTCAGTCGGTAAAGACGGTATCGAAAAGGCAATGGAAGATACATTAAAGGGAAAAGACGGCACAAAAACAATTACTGTAACAAACGGTTCGGTTGTTTCTTCCAATATAACCGAAGAACCCAAAGGCGGCAATACCGTAAAGCTTACGATAAACAGTGATTATCAACGGGATGTACAGGAAATCCTCGAAAATTTTACAGCTTACCTGAGAAGTTCAAGCAACGAATATAAAGACGTAAAATGCGGCTCCATAGTAGTTCTTGACGTAAAAGACAATGCAGTGCTTGCCATGGCAACTGCACCTACATTTGATCTCAATGATTATAAATCAAAATACGATGAACTTTCTGATGATGAAGATAATCCTCTTTTCAACAGAGCAACCTGCGGTCTTTACAGACCAGGTTCTACATTCAAAACTATAACCGCTACCGCCGGACTTAACGAAGGAATCGTTACCGGATACAGCACATTTAACTGTGCTCAAAGAATGACTTTCTACGATCAAACATACGGATGTACAGGATATCATAACGATATTGCAGTCTCTGAAGCTCTCAGAGTTTCATGTAATATTTATTTTTATGAGCTAAGCCGCCGACTTGGCATTGACAAGCTTTCTGAATACGCTTCAATGTACGGCTTCGGTCAGCACACAGGTTTGGAAACCGGCGACTACGCAGGAGCGTTTGCTACCCCTGAAAGATTTGATGAAATCGGTCTCGACTGGACCGTCGGTCAAGTTTTGCAGGCAGGTATCGGACAGTCAGAAATGCAGGTAACGCCGCTCCAGATGGCAGTTCAGGCATCAACAATTGCAAATAAAGGCGTCAGATATACGCCTCATCTTGTAGACAGTATTTATGACTACTCGATGACTGAAAAGGTCAAGGATCATGAACCTGAAATTGCAGAACAAATAAATCTTAACTATGATTACGTCTATGATTTTATTACTCAAGGTATGATTCTGGCTTCGGGCAATAACTTTCCGGCTGAATATTCTCTGTCAAACTTAGGCTTTGATGTTGCAATAAAAACAGGTACTCCTCAGAACTGGCGAAACGGTGAGGAACTGACAGATACCGCTTTCATTGGATTTGCACCGGCAGATAATCCTCAAATCGCATTTGCAGGAATCGTTGAAGGAGGCGAATACTCCAAATATATGATAAGAAGCATTATTCAGGCATACTATAAAAACTTCCCTGAAAACGGCAGCGCAAACGGTTCTGATAATATCAATTTCTTAACTCCTAAAACTACTGCTTCTACTTCCGTTACAGATGAAAACGGAAATACAGTTACTGCATCCGAAACAACGACTACTGTAATAACCACACAAATTGAAGAATAATTAAAAGCAGGAAAAATTTCCTGCTTTTTTATATTTCGTCAAAATATACAAATGCTAACATCTTAAATCATTCAACTTAAACGATTTTAATAAATGGTACAAATTTTTCTTTGACAATTGCTCGTTTTATGGTATAATATATTATGAATTAGTAAACAAAAAATCAGACAGTTTATATAAATGTCAAGTTTTATAACACCGTATACGCTGAATTATTTCATTTTTATCTGCTGATTCCAGAAATTATTTACTAATGATATTACGGTAAACTGTACTGTAAATTTAATTGCGCAAAATTTTTATTGTGTATTACTTAATGTGTAATAGAAAGGACCCTGAAATGACAATAGCTTTAATAGCCCACGATTCAAAAAAAGAACTTATGGTTCAATTTTGCACCGCTTACTGCGGTATACTGTCAAAATACAATTTATGTGCAACAGGAACTACCGGTAAACTAGTAAGCGAAGCCACCGGACTGGAAATAGTCCGTTATCTCGGCGGAACTCAAGGCGGAGGTCAGCAAATCGGCGCAAGGATCTCATGCAATGAAATTGACGTACTGCTTTTCTTCAGAGATCCGATCAATCCTAAGGCTAATGAACCTAATGATATTAATCTTCTAAGATTGTGCGATGTTCACAATGTGCCGGTAGCAACTAACATTGCAACAGCTGAAGCTCTTATACTTTCTCTTGAACGAGGAGACCTTGACTGGCGTGAAATCGGCAGTCCCAATATATAAAAACAATTAAATCGTTCCTTCGGGGACGATTTAAATAATGCTGTCATGTCAAATAATAGTATGAACCTGAAATATACGTCAGCCGCACGTAATTTCTTTAAAAATACTTTTGCGGCAGATTGGAGATTTTTATGGCGTTAAATATAAAAAGACCAAACGGTACTGAAGATGTGATCCCCAAAAATATAAATAAATGGCATACTGTAGAAAATATCGCAAAAGACGTTGCTTCTATGTACGGCTTCAAGGAAATCCGTATTCCGACCTTTGAAAATACTGAATTATTTCAGCGTTCCGTAGGTGAAACGACAGACGTAGTTCAAAAAGAAATGTACACAGTTATTGCAAAGGAAACAAAATTTACTCTCCGTCCGGAAGGCACTGCCGGAACAATCAGAGCTATGATGCAAAACGGTCTTTTAAACGAGGCTATGCCACAAAAGGTTTTTTACATACTTTCCTGTTTTCGTCATGAACGTCCTCAGGCGGGACGTCTGAGAGAATTTCATCAGTTCGGCGTTGAAATGGCTGGAAGCTCTTTGCCGTCCGCTGACGCCGACATTATTTCAATGGCAAACGATATTATAAATATGCTTGAAATAAAAAATGTTGAACTAAGAATCAATTCTATCGGCTGTCCTAAATGCAGAGCGGAATATCATAAAGCTCTTAAAGCTTATTTTGAAAATAAAAAAGACAAGCTTTGCGATACATGTCTTTCAAGACTGGAAAAAAATCCTATGCGAATTCTAGACTGTAAGAGTCCTGTGTGCTCCGAAATTGCCAAAGACGCTCCTTTGATTCTTGATTATCTTTGTGAAGAATGCTCCGATCACTTTGAAAAATTAAAATTTTATCTTGATAATCTGGATATTAAATATACGGTTGACCCGAAAATAGTAAGAGGTCTTGATTACTACACAAAAACCGTATTTGAATTTGTCACAACAGACATCGGCGCACAGGGAACTATCTGCGGCGGCGGACGCTATGACGGTCTTATTGAACAGATGGGAGGGCAAAAAACTCCCGCTTTAGGTTTTGCTATGGGACTGGAACGTCTGATCCTTACTATGGAAAATCAGGGAATATCTTTTGCTGAGGACATGGGATGCAGTCTTTACATTGCACCTATGGACGAATCCGCAGTACCTTATTCTATGAAGCTTGCAGCAGAGCTGAGAAGCTCAGGTCTGTGGGTTGAATACGATACCGTAGGAAGAAGCCTCAAAGCGCAAATGAAATATTCTGATAAGCTGGGCGCAGCATTTACAATGGTTCTTGGAGAAAATGAACTCAATGAAAATAAAGCAAAGCTTAAAAATATGAAAACCGGTGAAGAAACCGAAATTATGCTTGACTCTTCTTTTGGTGAACATTTTTCCGATATCGCAATCGGAGAAATGTTCGGAGAGGTACTTGAAAATATATAATGAATAAATTACTAAAAAATATTCTGCTTGCCGGATTATCAGCTTTACTATTTACTGCAATAGCTATATATACTGTTTTAATACTTAAATCAAGTTACTTCCCTGCTGTTACTAAAATAATATTTGCAGTTCCTCTTACAATTTCTATGGCTCTCATAGTCTACATATTTATTAATAGAATAAAAATACTTATAACTGAAAATTCCGGTAAAGAATCAGATAAATAAAAATTAGTTTGCTGTATCAAAGCGTATTATGTTGCGTTGTGTACAGCAGAATGGAGATCATTATGGCTGATAATATGAATGGCTTAAAGCGTACTCACTACTGCGGAGAAGTAATACAGGAGGGAATAGACGTTACAGTAGGCGGATTTGTTCAGAAGATTCGCGATCTGGGAAATCTTATTTTTATTGACTTAAGAGACAAAACCGGAATCGTACAGCTTGCTTTTAACGATACTACGGACAAAACTATATTTGAAAAAGCCGCTTCATGCAGAAGCGAATTTGTTCTTATGGCAAAAGGCGTTACTGCAAAGCGTGCAAGTGTTAATAAAGAAATTAAAACGGGAGAAATAGAAATTATCGTTTCAGACCTGCGTATACTGGCAAAGGCGCAGACTCCTCCGTTTGAAATCACAAATGAAACAAAAGTAAATGAAGAATTAAGACTGAAATACCGCTACCTTGACCTTAGAAGACAGCCATTGCAGCAGAATCTGATAATGCGTCATAAAATTGCCAAGGCAGCAAGAGAATACTTCTATGCAAATGACTTTACCGAAATTGAAACTCCTATGATGATGAAATCAACTCCAGAAGGCGCAAGAGATTATCTTATACCTTCAAGAGTTCATAACGGTAAATTCTATGCGCTTCCTCAGTCCCCTCAGATATACAAACAGCTCCTTATGGTTGCAGGTATGGACAGATACATTCAGCTTGCAAGATGTTTCCGTGATGAAGACTTAAGAGCAGACCGTCAGCCGGAATTTACCCAAATAGACCTTGAAATGTCATTTGTAGACGTTGAAGACATACTTTCCATGACTGAGGGATTTATATCATACCTATTTAAAAGCGTACTTGATATGGAAATCTGTACTCCCCTGCCACGCTTAAGCTATAATGAAGCAATGGAACGTTATGGTTCGGACAAGCCTGATACACGCTTTGACATGGAAATTCAGGACTTCTCTGATTTAGTTTCTGACTGCGGATTCGGCGTGTTTGCTGACGCCGTTAAAAACGGAGGAAGCGTCAGAGCCATTGTCGCTAAAAATTCAGCGTCCGTCCTTACAAGAAAGGAAATTGACAAGCTCACTGAAATGGTAAGAGGAATCGGCGCCAAAGGTCTTGCTTACGTAAGATGGGTTGACGAAAAACCGTCATGCTCCTTTGCTAAATTTTTCAGTGAAGAAGAACTGAATGCTATTCTTGCAAAAATCGGCTGTGAAAAAGGCGATACTGCTCTTATCATTGCCGATAAAAACAAGGTTACTCTGCCTGTACTTGGCGCTCTGAGACTTCATGTAGCTAAAAAGCTTGACATTATTCCGGAAGATAAATTCAATTTCCTTTGGATTACAGAATTTCCATTCTTTGAATATGATGAAGAAACCAACAGCTATGTCGCTATGCACCACCCTTTCACAATGCCCAATGACGAGTGTATTCAGTACCTTGAATCTGCTCCGGAAAAGGTTTATGCAAAGGCATTCGATTTAGTACTCAACGGTACAGAGCTTTCCTCCGGTTCAATACGTATCACCGACTATGAACTTCAGCAGAAAATGTTTCAGGCTTTAGGTCTTACAGATGAAGAAATCGAAGCTAAATTTGGTTTCCTTGTTGAAGCTTATAAGTACGGTGCGCCTCCTCACGGCGGTCTCGGTATTGGTCTGGACAGACTTGCAATGGTAATGCTCCATGCTGAAAGTCTGAGAGACGTTACCGCATTTCCGAAAGTACAAAACGCAAGCGAACTTATGTCCGAATGCCCGTCTCCTGTTGATAAGGAAAGTCTTGACGTACTGGGAATTGACGTTGTTAAAAAGGAGACAAATGAAAAATAAAATATGTTTCTGCCTTCTTTTTACTGTACTGTTTTTATGCGGCTGTACGGAAAATACAAATATAACTGTCTCCTCTGAAAATAAAGTTTATGAAACTGTTTCCACAGAGGAGACAGTTTCATTAGTCACAGAAAAAAAAACAGCAACAACTGCAAAGAAAACTGATCCCGCCGTCGGTCACAGACCTAGTACAGAAGAAATTACATGTGATTTTGTTCAGTTTTGCAAAGACGAAAATGAAATTTATGCTGACGACGGTGCCTTATTAGCTCCTGTGACTGTAAAATATCCGCAGATTTCAACTGAAAATAAAGAAGTCAACGAAAAAATCAATAATGCCTATATTGATTTTAAAGATTCAGTTTTACAGGGTAACACACCCTTTTTTAGTACTGAAAAATTATTTGATAATTATTATGAATATGGCATAACATGGAATGGTATTGATTGCTGTTCTGAATTGAAGTACTATGATGAAAAATATATTAGTTTTTATAATTTTAATTTAAATATGGCTGCTACTGCTGCACACCCTATTCATGCTTATACAGCCCATACATTTTCTCTTGAAACAGGCGAACTATTGACCATTGACGATATATTCAATAATAAATTTGTTAATTTTGCAGAAAAGTACATTTCAAACGACCTTGAGTCTATTAATCAAAGAGATGATGGACACCTGTTTTTTGGCAAAAGCAGAGACGATATAGCAAAAAAACTAAAAAATAATGAGTGGTATTTAACCCCCGATGGATTTACCGTTATTTTTGCTCATGATGAGTTAACCAGTTATGCTTTTGGAACTATTACGTCAACAATACCGTGGAATATTGCCGAAGAATATTTAAAATAACAAAATAAACGCACAGTCTTATTCATTTTACTGATAGACTGTGCTTTATTATTACAATGTCGATTAAAAAAGAAATATATGTATTAGCAGCATCATATTTTAAATTTTAATGAAATAAAAAAACATACTTAAATATGCACAAAAAACTTAATAAATTTTATTGCAAATAGTAGAAAAATGAAATAATTTCCAATAATTAGCTGGAAACTATTGTAAATATTTTCGTTATACTGTATAATTATATTTAACATTTAATGTTTTTTTTATTTATTATATATTTTAAGGAGGACATAATATGAACAAGAAAAAATTATTGCTGCTTTAGCAGCGGGTGTGGTCATGTTCAGTACACCGTTAGTTTCAATCAAAAGCGCAATTCCATCATTGTTACTGACTGCACAAGCGATTAATTATGGAAACTGGTTTTATGTTAAAGTGATTAATTAAACGAAAGGGGTTTTATTTATGAAAAAATTATTTAAACGTACTCTAAGCATTATGACACTAAGTGTATTAGCTTCTTCACTGATTTCCGGTTCTATTACGGTAAATGCAGATATTGCCGACAGCGGAAATGATATTGTTTCTGAATGTACACAAATTGATAACTTAAAATCCGCTGCATTAAGCGAATATTCAGCCGGCAGTTATACTAACTCAAGCATTCCATCAGATTACAAGGTTTTATTTATTGAATGTAAAAGTATTAAAACAAGTACAAAAACTTATAATACCACATCCGTTGAAGATACAATTTTTAATGAAGCCGTCAAAAATTTTGAGGATTCTGTAGAATCATTTTCAAAATATAATGTAAATATTATTGCTGATAAAAAGTATATCACTGACACTATTAACTGTACCGGTTCATACGTTATGTATGAAGATATCAAAGATTATCTTGCCGACCTTGCACCTTATGGGTATTATAACGCTGTTTTAGTATGCGGAGCAGTAAGCGAATTTACACTTGGTGTAACAAGTAAGGGACAATTTAACGGAGAAACAGGATATGGTTATACTTACGTTACAATCTGTACATCTAATGACCAAAATAATGTAAACAAAGGTACCAATACATCATATCCTTATTTAACAACTACAAACGTAGCTATTCACGAATGGCTGCACACACTTGAATCATACAGGGATTTAGGAATTTCATACCCAAATACTCACGGTTATCTGGAAAATTATACAGAAGCATCAGCCGCATCATATTCAGCTTTATCTGAAAACGATGATCACGATTGTTACTATTGTGATTATGAAGATATATTCGGACATTCATCTGAAGATATCAGTACACATTCTGAAGATAATATTACAGCTTATGCAAGCAGCAGTAATTATTCAAATAATTATTACAGATGGCCGGTTTATCAGACTACAGGTATAGAAGTAAGATTAACAAACTTTTATAAAGCTGTTCTAAGAGGAGAAGTTTATGATATAAGTGATTCAAGAAATGTTGGTATGTTTCCGAAACTATGGAAACTCAATCCCGGAAAAATGTTTTTAGGAACATATACTCTTAAGCTGAATAATAATAATACGTATTTTATCAATAATAACGGCTCACTTTCTTATACTACAGCTTATACAAATGACATAAAATTCCAATGGAATCTGGTTTATGACTTTAAACATGGCAATGTTGCTATTATATCAAATTCGGATTATAGAAGATTTGATATCGGTAACCTTTATGTTTCTCCTACATGCCTAAATCTATGGTACAGCACAGGATATAACACTGCTCAAACCTTTAAACCTATTTTAAACTCAGACGGTACATATAAATTCCAGTGTATCATTCCGGGTTACAGTTCATATTACATAAGATTATACGGATCATCAATGGGTGTCAGCAATGTTAATTCCTATAATAGTTGGGTATTGACAAAGGTAAATGCATATGAAGGCGAATATTATATTAAAAACGTATCAGAAAATAAGTATTTAACGGCAAATGACAATACTATGTCTTTATCAGGATTTGCTGCTTCTGATAATCAGAAATGGAAATTAAGATATTATAAAGATGGTTTTTATAAAATTTCACCATCTTCCAATCTGTCTTTATATTTTGATGTAAATAATAATAGTAATACGGAAGGCAGACTGGTAGGACTTCACATCTGGACAGGCTATCCTACAGCCCAGACATGGCAGCTAAGGTATAATTCTGACGGTTCTTACTATATTGTTCCTTCAGTCAGCACAACACGTGGTCTAACATATAATGACGGCTTTTCTTTAACAACGCTTAACGATAATAACAATCAAAAATGGATAGTTGAAAAAGTAAACGGCGGCAAGGAATTATTTGAAGGAAAGTATAAAATAAAAAACAGCAGCAATAAATATTTAGGATATTCCGGAAATACGCTTAACCTTGGTAATACAGGAGCAACATGGAATTTTACATCTTATGGAGATAATTATTATTTTATATCTCCTGTCGGCTCTACTTCTACATTATATTGGGACGTCAACAATAATTATGATTTAGAGGATAATCTGGTTAAACTATACCCTCGCACAGGATACGATACTGCACAAACATGGAAGGTTGTAATGCAGGATAACGGTTCAGTAGTGCTAATTCCAATGATCTCATTAACAAGAGGTTTAACGTTTAAAAATTCCACATCAGTGTTATCCTCGTCATACGATTACTGGTACTTAGAAAAGGTTAATTAAAAAATCAAATTAATAAAGTATTATACAAAAAAGGTCCGTATCTTACCATAGATACGGACTTTTCTCTTATTATTCTGATGCTGAACTTTCAGAATCAGCTTTTGATTCCTTTGAATCTGAATTTTCTGATACAGATTCAGAATTATCTATTAAAGTGGTTACTATAAATCCATCGGTATTATTTCCGGTTATTGTATACTCCTTTTCTGACGGAACAGCAAGCATAGTAAAATCAAGTTCTGTTACCTCAGGATCAGCCGAACCATTAGTATCTTTTGGATAATAATAAACTTCATATTTCTTGCCGTCAAAATTTTCCAATTCAAGATGGGAATCATTATAATTATATGTCTTTAGCTTTTCAACATATTCTTCAAGGCACAGATTATTCTGTGTCATATAATAAGCATGAGGAATACCTACATACCTAAAATGCCATGGACGATAATCAAGACCTGTCTGCTGGGTTTTATCCTCAGGAAATCTTACAACATAACCGTATTTATAACCATTCTCAGCAAACCACTTGTAGTCCCCAGTACCGTCAAAATCAAGACTATTACCCTCTTCATCCACAACATTTAAATCTACCGAATATCCGGTATGATAATCACTGAATCCAGGCTTTGCAACAGTGTCTTTATCCTCAGTACTATCATAAATTTCCTGTTGATACTTTACAGAACGATAACCGCTGTCAACCTGAATGTCCTTATGACCTGTTTCCTCATTAAATGCTTTAAGCATATTATTAAGCGCTTCTGCCGCTTCTTTTCTTACCTTTACATCTTTATCCAATACAGTGTAATAATCAGCATTAGCCTTTTCTCTTACATCATATATACTTACAAGATCATCCTCATTGCCCTTATATTCTGTTTCATCATTGACAACAATTAAAGAACCTGAATAAATCTTTTCATTATCAGTTATTTCTGAAACATAAATTCCGGAAGTATCAGAGGGTTTATTTTTATCAGAAGTACTTACAATAGATTCATCATTTTTGTTTTTAGTATCAATATCTTTAAAATCCTTTGTAATAGTTCTAATACCAAATATTGCAGCGGAAGCTAAAATTACAGCCAATCCAATATCTATGAGCCGCTTAATTATATAAATATTTTTTCCTTCCTGTTTTGTTGTTCCCATATATAACTGCCCTTTCATAATAATCATGTTTTTTTCATTATACCATATTTTCTCCCAAAAATAAATACCTTTTCTTTTATTTTCAGCAATCCATCACATTTCTTTCGGCAAAAATATTTAATAATTGATATTTTTTATAATATTTCTATTGAAATTGACAAAAAAATATGTTATAATAAATTTGTTAATTATTTGTCAGGAGGTTTTTGTTGTGGATAAAAAAAATAAATCCGGAATTTCAACCATTTTAAATGAATTTAAACAATTTATTTCCAAGGGAAATGTAATTGACCTTGCTGTGGGTGTTATTGTCGGAGGTGCATTTACTTCAATTGTATCTTCATTGGTTGACGACATGCTAATGCCTATTATTGGCATGATTCTTGCCGGTATAAATTTCAAAGATTTTGGTATTACTATTCCATGGGGAAATGAACCATTTATCAATATTGGTAATTTTATTCAGGCAATAATTACTTTTCTCCTTACAGCAATATGCGTATTTGCAATTGTCAAAATTATCAATCTGTTTTATAAAAAAGCTGAAAAACCTGCGCCCAAGCCTACAAAGGAAGAAGAATTGCTTACTGAAATACGTGATTTACTTAAAGCACAAAATGGCGTTACAACTGAATCAACTGCCATTACTGACACAAATCAATCAGAATAAAATTATACATAAAGAGCAGTTAATACTGCTCTTTATGTTTGTAATATAAAAGCAGCAGTATTAAACTGCTGCTTTAAATATTTGATTAATTAAATGTTCCTTCAAAATCAGCGCCTTCTCCGCCGCCTACATACTCCAGAGCATCACTGTCAAACCCGAATCTGAATACACACGCTACAATACCAGGATTGTTTTTCATCTGGAATCTAACAGTTACTGTGTCTCCAGGTTTACCACTGACATTTTCAGCCATAATTTCAGGAGAACCGTCGTTTCTGAAAGAATTAGCCGCAGCTTCAGAACCTACTACTACTGCCCCGTCAGTACCGTTAAATGCAACACTTTTACCTTCCCAACATGAAAAGTCCAGCCATTCAATTGTAATTGGGTATGTACCGTTAGGTGTTCCTTCTTTTATTTTAAAATCAGCTGTAATAAATTCACCGTCAAAGACATAATTCTGTTGTCTTGAAAGGTCAAGCCACCATGCCTGCATTACTGACTTTGTACCTTTAATAGCATTGCTGTTATTATCATCAATAACGTTATTATTATTGCTATTATCACCGCCCGGCATTATTACAACATCAGTTGTCTCCAAAAGACTGGATGCATCAATTGAAGGTGTAGAATTATCATTTACTGATGAATTATTATTGTTATTGTTGTTGTTATTACTGTTGCTGTTGTTATTACCGTCGTTATTTGAGTTATTTCCACCCTGTGAATTATTATTTACATTGTTTTCTGATGAATCATTCGAATTACTGTTCTCTACAGGATCCTCCTGATTATCAGCAGACTCATTAAACGGTGTAATAGTAAGATCCTGTTTTTCTAATGACTGAATTTCTTCAGATGACAATGTTGCCTGAACATCAGCTTTTACTTTTCCTTGACTTCCGCTTCCATTTTGATTTGTTTTATCAGAACATGCTGCAAAAGAGGATGCAATTGCACAAACAAGAGTAATTGCCAACAATTTTTTCTTTATATTCATTTTTAATATCTCCTTTTAAAAATAAATCCTTACTGATATTACATATTATACAATGATTTTTTAACAATGTCAACCCTTTAATTGTGAAAAATAGACGAAAATCAATCTTCAATCATATTATTTACAGCACTAACCAGTGCTTTCAGTGAAGAATCAATTATATCTGTAGCTATTCCCACACCCCAGAAATTTTTACCGTTATTGTCCTTTATTCCAACATACGAAACAGCTTTTGAAGTAGCTTTTTCCTCCATAGCATGCTCTGTATATGTATGGAGAACATACTCAATCCCCAGCATTTTTTTCATACATACGCTCACCGCATTAAGTCTGCCGTTTCCATGAGCTTTTTCATTTATAATTTCACCGTTATATTCAATAGTAACGTCTGCTTCAATACCGTCTTTCTGAACGTAATGAGCTTCTTTAAGAGAAACCGGTGATTGCTTATTAATAAAAGTTTTCTCAAACACATTATAAACCTCTGATGGCATAAGTTCTCTATGAGCATTATCCGAAACATTTTTTACCAGATATCCTACAGTTTCTCTCATATTCGGAGGCATAATAATACCGAACTGATTTTCCAGAATATATCCAATTCCGCCCTTACCTGACTGACTGTTAATTCTGATAACGTCAGCTTCATAAACTCTGCCAACATCTTCCGGATCAATAGGCAGATACGGAACTGTCCAGTGCTGACAGTTTTTCTCCTTACGCCATTTCATGCCCTTAGCAATAGCATCCTGATGAGAACCGCTGAATGCTGCAAATACCAGCTGTCCGCTGTAAGGCTGACGTTCATACACTTTCATACCGGTAATTTTTTCGTAAATTTCTGTAATTTCCGGCAGATTTTCAAAATTCAGTTCCGGATCAACTCCCTGTGAAAACATATTCATAGCCAAAGTAACTATGTCAACATTACCTGTTCTTTCTCCGTTTCCAAACAGAGTACCTTCAATCCTGTCAGCACCTGCAAGCAGTCCCATTTCGCTGTCAGCTACGGCACAGCCTCTGTCATTATGGGGATGCAAAGAAATGATCAGATTTTCACGATCAATAAGATTATCACACATGTATTCAACCTGATTTGCATAAACATGAGGCATTGAATGAGAAACAGTAACCGGCAGATTGATTATGACTTTATTGTCCGGAGTTGGTTCCCATATTTCAATAACTTTATTGCAGATCTCAACAGCAAATTCCGGTTCTGTTCCGGTAAAACTTTCCGGAGAATATTCAAAGCTATAGTTACCAGATGCATTTTCTCTGTACTTTTTACACAGCTCTGCACCCATTACTGCAATATCAATAATCTCATTTTTTTCTTTTCTGAAAACCTGTTCTCTCTGTGCCACAGACGTTGAATTATAAAGATGAACTATAACATTTTTAGCGCCATCCAGTGCTTCAAAGGTTTTCTTGATAATATGTTCTCTTGATTGAGTCAAAACCTGAATTGTAACGTCATCAGGGATAAGATTTTGTTCGATCAAAGCACGGCAAAACTCATATTCAGTTTCAGACGCCGCCGGAAATCCCACTTCAATTTCTTTAAAACCAATCTTAACCAGATACTTAAAAAATTCCAGTTTTTCTTCCAGAGTCATAGGATTTATAAGCGCCTGATTACCGTCCCTTAAATCAACGCTGCACCATATAGGCGCATGATCAATATAATCCTTTTCAGCCCATCTCATAGGTGCATTTTTTACCGGAAAATACTGTCTGGTGTACTTTTCAAAATTTTTCATAGTATATTTCTTCCTTTCTGTAACTATTGTCAGGAATGCAATTATAACAAAAAAGCTCCACCTCTTATATACAAAGAGATGAAGCATAATACTCCACGGTACCACTCTTTTTGGCATATTATAATGCCCGCTCTTACTGCATCTGACAATGCATTTCTCTATAACGGGAGAACCCGTTTCAACCTAATAACTAAAGCGTTCAGCGAACTGCTCAGGGAGGAGTTATGACCATTTAGGAATACTGCCTTGCACCATACGGCAGCTCTCTGAAAATCCGTTCACGGCTTTATTTCCCGTCATTGCATTTATTCATGTTATTATAATATAATATTTTTGCTGTTTTGTCAAGTGGTTTTAAAAAATATTTAAAGAACTTTTTAGTAATCATTATCAGATAGTTATCTTAAATATTTAACTATCTGCTTTCTTATTAATTCTGATAAAAATTATGATCCCAGCTATTAAATAAACTAAAAAAACTGCGGCTGATACGTATGAAATAATTATATCCCATTTTGTAATAATATCTCCGTCACTATGTTCAAAGCTATTATAAACAGCCAGCGCTCGTTCGCCTTTAAAATCAATGTTATCATCACGGGCATGACATTTGGAAAAGGCTATTGAATATCGGTAGTTACCGTTTACAGGTTCATCTAAAGACATTTGAATATTTATAGTATCTGGATATGGTCTGTTAGGAAGCGAATAATCAGAAATATAAATAATCTCTCCCCATGAATGATTATCGTAAGTCAGATATTTAAAAAAATAGGTTACTCCCCACACTGTACGGACAACTGCAAATATAAAAAGTAAAATTAAAAATCCCAAAACAACTATAAATGATTTACTTTTCTTTTTTTCATTCATCATTTCAACTCCACAATAGTAACTCCGTTTTCGCCCTCACCGTAAAGTCCCAGTCTGAAGCTCTTTACGGACTTCATGGATTTCAGTCTCTGATGAATTGCTGTTCTGAGAATACCAGTACCCTTACCGTGAATTATTGTAACCATATTAAGTCCGGAAAGAACGGCATTATCAATAAATGCTTCCATTTCATAAACGCCCTCGTCTGCACTCTTCCCTCTTATATCAAGTTCCATTGTACCACGGCGTTCCATTTTACTTTTAATATTTCTGGTAGAAACAGGTTTACTTTTATAGGTTACTTTCTGTTCTTCAATAAGCTTTAACTGCATAACTGAAACCTTTGTTTTCATGATTCCCATTTGAACATAAACATTTCCGCTATCATCCGGTTCACTGCATACAGTACCTTTCTTGTCTATGTCACGGACAAGTACATTATCGCCTTTTTTAAGCTTTCTGGGTAGTTGATATCCGTCGTCACGCTTATCCATAACAGGATTTGCACTGTCGTACATTTTATTAAATCTCTGCTTGCTTCTGATTTTTGCATTTGCATATTTTTCTGAAAAGTCCTTTTTATCCTTTTCTTTCTTTATAGCTTCAAGTTCGTCAAGCAGACTATTAGATTCGGCTTTAACGCTCTCAATAATACTCATAGCCTGTAATCTGGTCTGTTCAAGCTGTTTCTCTTTGCTTTGTTCCAGAGCGTCCAGTTCTTCTTTAAGCTTCTGACGAGTTTCTTCGGCTTCCTGTTTTATAATACGCAGTTCCTCATTTTGACGTTCAAGCTCCACTCTGGATTGCTCAAGCTGTTCTACAACCTTTTCAAACCTAGTATTTTCCTCACTTACTAAACTTTTCGCCTGTTCAATTACGTCTTCCGGCATACCCAGTGAAGCTGAAATGGAAAATGCGTTTGATTTTCCCGGAGAACCAGTAATAAGCCTGTAGGTTGGCCTTAAAGTATCCAAATCAAATTCACAACTTGCATTTTCAACATCGTTCTGTTCAATTGCGTAAAGTTTCAATTCCTGATAATGTGTAGACACCATCATCTTAGCTCCCTGACATTTCAAACGCTCAATTACTGAAATTGCAAGAGCTGCACCCTCTACAGGATCAGTACCAGAACCAAGCTCATCAAGAAGGATCAATGAACGTTCATCAGCAACATTGATAATTTCAATTACTTTATTTGTATGAGATGAGAAAGTAGACAAACTCTGTTCAATACTTTGATTATCTCCGATATCTGCAAGAATATTTTCATAAACAGACACACTGCTTCCGTCGGACACCGGAATAAGCAATCCGCACATTACCATTGCAGATAGTAGTCCGGCAGTTTTAAGAGCAACTGTTTTACCGCCGGTATTAGGACCGGTAATGATCAGCGCCTGATAATCCTCTCCAAGACTTATATCAATTGGCACTGCTTTTTTTGGGTCTAAAAGAGGATGTCTTGCCTTGTTCAAATGAAGCTTACCGTCACATGTAACCTCCGGAACAGACGCTTTCATTTTTGCTCCCAAATTTGCCTTCGCAAAATATAGATTCAGTTCTGTACAGATTTCATATCCTCCAATAATTTCTTCCGAAAATTCCCCGCACTCACGGCAAAGCTCTGTCAGGATTCTGTCGATTTCCTCCTGCTCCTGACTTTCAAGCATTCTTATATCATTATTAGCCTCCACAACTGCCATAGGCTCAATAAAAATAGTCTGACCTGTAGCGGAGGAGGAATGAATAAGTCCCTGTATTTTTCCTCTATGCTCGGCTTTTACAGGAAGAACATACCTGCCGTCTCTCATTGTAACTATATTTTCCTGCAATGCTTTCTGAACACTGTCGGATTTTATCATTTTATCAAGTGTATCACGAAGCTTAGAACCCGCACGGCTAATTTTTTTTCTGATAGCTGCCAGTTCAGGACTAGCAGCATCTGAAATTTCATCTTCAGATATAATAGAACGGTCAAGCTTTTCATAAAGATACTTGTTAGGTCTAAGCGAAGAGAACAGGTAATCAAGATCCGTCTGGATATTTTCACAATGTGAATACCAGTCAGATAAAGCAGTTATCTGTCCCAAAATACTTTTAATTTCCAGAAGCTCTTTAAGTGAAATTCTCGAACCTGAAGCCGCACGTCTAAGTGAAGCATTTACATCTTTTACATTATAAAACGGCGGTGTTCCAAAGCGTACTGCAAGATCAAACGACTGAGCAGTTTTATCAATCTCACGGCACACCGTATCATATTCCGTACACGGCTCCAGCTCCAACGCCATTTGTTTAGTTTTTTCATTAGCCGCCAAATCGGCAAGCATTTTTAATACCTTATGTAGTTCTAAAGTTTTATAATATTTATTCATAATTCTAATTTCCCAACGATTTATAAAATTCTAAAGTTTTAAATTCTTTTCCCAAATGTATCAGCAGATATTTTTCTGTCAATATCGAAAGCTTTTTCATGTTTTCATCAGACATTCTGAAATTGAACAGTCTGTTAAAATCTGCAAATACTATATGCCGCAAAGCATGTACCACAGATGCACTGATTCTTATCTGAGTATCGTCATAAGAACCTTTAAAGCATCCGTTACAATAAAGCTTAGTACTAAGCATATCAAAGCACATATAATCAGCAGTATATGTCATACAAACGGGACAGCATACTATATCCGGCATCATACCGATTTCAGTCATAAACCTCATTTCAAAGACTGACTTTAAAAAACTGCATTCCCTTTCGCCGTTTGAAAGGAAATGCAGAGTATTTAAAACAAGTCTCATAACATCTTCCCTTTGCTCGTTCTGACCCGCAACATACGATACCACTTCTGCTATATAATCTGCCAAAGCAAGTCTGTCAAGATCCTCTCTGATTTTATAAAAAAATCTTATTGGCTCACAGCTGTCAAGATAATATCTGCCCTTATCAGAGCGTACTGAGAATACAGAATAAGCAAAAAGCTGAGTTCCGCCTGCATTTTTACTTATCATCTTTCTTCCGCCCCTGACAGAAATTTCAATTACTCCCCGTTCCTTTGTAAGGACATGAATAAACTTATCATTTTCACCTACCGGATATTCCCTTATAACTATACCCTTGAGGGTTATCATTTCCATTTATGTCCCCCTCCTTTACTTCACGGTCAGCTGCTTTATATTCCAAATAATCTTCTACTTTTCCGGTTGACATAAAAATGTTCCATTTTTCATCAGTCATAAAAAACTCCGTTCTTCCGTATGAAAATATTTTATACAGAAATTTATTTCCCTAAAATTATTTCCCAAACAGAGTATTTTTATATAATGTAATCAATGGAAATTGAAAAGTTATTTATTGATAAAACCAGTAACAATTTATTTACAGTTTTCCTTTTGAGCAGCCTTTTTCAAGTTTACGCTTTTTCTTAACTTTTCTTTTAAATTTCATCTTATTTATTTTTTCATTCAAACCAAATAAATCTAAAATGATTTCACCGAATACTTCTAATACGATCTCAGCTACAACTTCAAGCATACTTGTCCTACTTTTCCGTCAAGCCAAAAGATCTTATAAGTCCCTCACGGTTTCTCCAGTCCTCTTTCACCTTGACCCAGCACTGTAAGTTAACCTTAATCCCAAAAAAGCCTTCCAATTCCTGTCTGGAAAGGGTAGCCGCTTTTTTCAGCATTGCACCGCCTTTTCCGATAACAATTCCCTTATGAGATTCTCTTTCACAGTATATAACAGCATCCACATCAAGAATATCCTTATCTTCACGTTCATGCATTCTTTCAACAGTAACGGCAATACCGTGAGGTACCTCATCGTTCAGCAGATTAAGCAGCTTTTCCCTGACAATTTCCGCAGCGATTACTTTTTCAGGTTGATCGGTTATCATATCATCAGGAAAGAAATGCGGACTTTCCGATGCAAGCTTCATAACTTCTGATTCTACAATATCCACACCGTTGTTCTCGATTACGCTCACTGGTATTATGGCTTCAAAGCTGTACTTTCCGCTTAATTTTGCAATCATAGGTACAAGCTCGCTTTTATGTTCCAGAAGGTCTATTTTATTCAGCACAAATATTACCGGCATCTTTCCGGCAGACAAATCTGCAAGCATATTTTCTTCCTGTTCATTCATCGGCTTGGTACAGTCCGCCATAAATATTACAGCATCAATTTCCGCTACTGATTCTTTTACAGCATTGAGCATATGTGTACTCAACTTATTTTTCGGCTTGTGAAGCCCCGGAGTATCCATAAATACAAGCTGTGTTTCTTCGATTGTTTTAATTCCGGTGATCCTTGTTCTGGTTGTCTGAGACTTACTGCTTACCGAAGCAATTTTTTCTCCTATTATTGCATTAAGCAACGATGATTTACCGGCGTTTGTTCTGCCGATTATAGTTACAAAAACTGTTTTTGTCATATAAATTTCCTTTATTATTATAATTCTTCCGTCACAAAAGTAGCGTCCCTTGAAATACCTAAATTTCCAAGTACAGTCTCTTCCTTTTCTCTCATAATTCTCTCGTCCAGAGGACTTGTCTCATGGTCATATCCCAAAAGATGAAGCATTGAATGTACGGTAAGAAATCCTATCTCTCTTTCCAGAGAATGGCCGTACATATTAGCCTGCTTTACAGCCATTTCAAGAGAAATAACTACGTCTCCCAGCAGTACTGCTCCGGTTTCAGCATTTATTTCAGTAGTGCCGTCTTCTCCGGTAAGAGGAAAGGACAGTACGTCTGTCTCTTTGTCTTTTGCCCTATAGGCCTTGTTAAGACTTCTTATTTCTTTGTTTGAGACAAATGAAACGCTTACTTCAGCGTCTTTATTAAAGCCTTCCGACGCAAGCACTGCCTGACAGCAGCGGCGAATGAGAAGTCTTATACCAACAGGTATTTTAACAGCATTCTGATTATTTTTTACATAAACCTTTAATTTTGACATAGTTATTTTCTCCTTTCATTATTATATTTCTCATATGCCTTTACAATATCCTGTACAAGCTTATGTCTTACTACGTCTTTTTCATTGAATTTATGAATATATATATCGTCTACATTTCTGAGAACTTTCATAGCTTCGATAAGTCCGGAGCTTTTGCTGTCCGGCAGATCGATCTGTGTAACGTCACCTGTAATGACCATTTTACTGTCGTTTCCCAGACGAGTTAAAAACATTTTTATCTGCTCGGAGGTAGTATTCTGGGCTTCGTCCAGTATAATAAACGAACCCTCAAGAGTACGTCCCCTCATATACGCAAGAGGCGCTACTTCAATTATTCCTTTTTCCATATATTTTGAAAAATTATCAGCACCGAACATTTCAAACAAAGCGTCGTAAAGCGGTCTGAGATAAGGATCAACCTTATCCTGAAGATCTCCCGGAAGGAATCCCAGTTTTTCACCGGCTTCAACCGCCGGACGTGTAAGAATAATTTTATTTACCTCATGTGCCTTGAACGCCTTTGCCGCCATAGCTACGGCAAGGTATGTCTTACCTGTTCCGGCAGGTCCTATACCCATTACGATAGTATTGTTTTTTATACCGTCTACATATTTTTTCTGTCCGACAGTTCTCGGCCTTACGATTTTTCCCGTAGCGGTAACACATACTCCGTCCCCGATTAGCTCATTTACCTGTTCGGCGGCGCCGTCGGATACCATTGAAGCTACGTAACGGATTGTCTGTCCGGTAACTCTTTCACCGGTTTTGGAAATTTTCATTAAAGCTTCTATTGCCTGAGACGCTTTGGTCACATTTTCATCGCTGCCGGAAATCTTGATATCAGTTCCTCGGCTAAGTACGACAACGTCATACTGTCTCTGAATCATATTTATATTTTCATCATATGTTCCGAATAAATTAATAATCTGTTCTGTATCATTTACATTTATAATTCTTTCAGCCATCATAACACTCTTTTCTTATATTTTCGGATTTGCACCGGATTATTTTTCAATTATTTAATAATCAAAAGCAAATACTTATTTTGCAAATTATGCAAAAACGCATTTTTACAATACATGTTTAAAACTATTATACCATAAACTTATTTATTTTTAAATACTTATTTATAATTTTTTTCAAAAGTTTACATTTTTTTTAAAAATATGTCATAAAATTATTAATTTAATTTACAATTCATTCCACATATATTTCATAATCCATTCCAATAGGTCCTTCAAGTGAATATGTTACAATATATTCCATATGATCTGAATTTCTCTTCTTTTCAATATTACGTTCAATAACCTTTATTTCTTTACTGTCATAAAAATTTTTTTCATAAAGCGCCGTTTTCTGCTGTAATTTTTTATCAGCTTCTTCATCACTATAGGTAATAGTATCGTACTCAAAAGGAGAATATGAACTGTGTACTATACCTAAAGGAATACTTTTTCCAAGAATCTGAAAATTATTTGTACTTTCACTGTAATCATATGTATCATAATCAACATCTTTAAAAAACAAAGGTATTCGGTAACCGAAAAAGTCAAAATATTTTTTAGTAACCTGACTTCCGGTATAAATTTGTCCGGATTCTTCAAAATCCTGTCTGAATGTCACCTCTGTCTTGTAAATGCCTGTAATTTTTCCCATTGCATGTTTTTTTATCAAATGCCCATTTCCGGTATCCACCGTTCCGCTGACAATAATATCTCCCTTTTTTACACCGTCTCCGATTTTTTTAACAAGCTGTCCTGCATGCACCTCAATACCTGTAATCTGGGCGTCCTGTGCAGCCACAATATTACAGGGTATATCATCCCGCACCATTTCAGGCGGATCTACCGCTTCAGTTATATCTACAACTATCCTGCTTCCCGTATGTCTTATACCGGTCCATGCAATATCAGGTATACTGAGTCTCAGCTTCTGTTCGCAGCTTCTGAAATTTATATCCGGTATAAACCTTCCCTTATAAATCCCTATGTCAGTAAGCGCTGAGACGATCTGTTCTTCAGTAACTGCTGAATTTCCGCATACTTCTATTGAAACTACAATATTTGAAAGATAAAAAACAAATCCCAGCACAATTATAATTCCTAAAACAATACCAAACCGGAAGCGATACCCGCCGGCTTTAAACCGAAGTCCTCTTTTTTCAGTAATTTCAATATTGATGCCGTATTCTTCTGCAAGTTCAAAAATCCTATCCACGTCTTTCTTATAAACCTGACCGAAAAAAAAGCTATTCTTGCAATACTGAGAAGTACATACAATACTGCTTTCACGAATACCGTTTATAAATTTATAAATATTTTCTCCGCAAGCCTTAAAGCTTACTATACCTCTTATATTTTTCAGCATAGCTTTTCACCCGTTCTTAATCAGTTCAACCGACTGAATATTTCCGAAAATATAAATACCGTTTGAATTGAAATCACTGACCTTCAGACCGCTGCCCCATACCTGAATTATCATATCCCATGTTTTTACCTTTATAAACACATCGTTATATTCAAGAATTTTTTTGCAGCCCTCAACTAATACTTCATGATTTCCGGTAATTTGTATCTGAGTATCCATATTGATAAATTTTTTTCCCTTTTGAATAATCTTTTCAGACATTGATACCACCTCATTTAATTATATTATCAAACATGCTGTAATATCCATAAAAAAATAAGCGTATATTTTACAGGTGATAAAAAATGAAAAAAATCAAAAATATTTTTTATGCGGCTTCTATAGTAACAGCAGTTTATTTTTGCCTTAAATATCCAATAGATATAGGTGAAAGCGTGGAAAATTCCATAAACAGATGTATGACGCTGATAATACCGTCCATGTTTATTTTTATGTGCATAACATCATTTATAACTAATTCCGGACTTCACAGATTTCTTGGCCGTCCTTTACGATTTATTTCTGAAAAACTTTTTCGTATTCCCGAGGAAGGTCTGGCAGTCTTTATTTTAAGTATGATCGCCGGTTATCCTGCCGGAACCAAGCTTGTAGCGGACAGCTTTAAAAACGGAGATATAAACGGCGAACAGGCAAAGCGTATGTACTGCTTTTGCTTTTCCAGCGGACCGGCTTTTATTTCCGGTACTGCAGCAGGAATACTGTATCCAAACTCCAATGCCGGATTGTTAATATTTCTGTCTGTAACTGCGGGAAATATTATCACAGCTCTTATTCTAAGTATAAACGCTCCGAAGGTCGCCAAAAAAAATAAGAGAAATATAACGTCTGTCAGCACTGGCTGTATAATACCGTCTGTAAAATCCGCCTCATCGGCAATGATACAGATGTGTATTATGATCGCGGCTTTCGGAGGCTTTTGCTGTATACTCAGGCTTACCGGCATATTGCAGTATATTTCAATATTCACAGGAAATATACTGAATAAAAATCCGGATGAAATTTACAATACTCTAATGACTATACTGGAAATCAGCAATATTGTAAATTTACCGCAAATGAACATTTCTCTTATGCCGGTCGCCGCATCGCTCTTATCCTTTGGAGGAATATGCGTTTTAATGCAGATTACTGCGCTTTCAGATAAAAATTTCAGTATTAAAATGTTTATCCGAACAAGACTAATTGCTGCGTTTATTTCAGGCACGGTATGCCGTTTTCTTCTGAGGTTTCTTAACATGCACAATGTTAAAGAAGCTGTTTCTTACAATATAATATCAGATAACAAATATTCTCCCCTTCCCACAATATTTCTGATCATCATGATGATAATGCTGCTTGGAACATTCAAAAATTCCGACAAAACAAAAGCGGACGTTTAAAAACGTCCGCTTAGCTTTATAATACTATTTCTTAATACTTTGTTCAGCCAGATATTTAGCAATTGCCGCCGCATCTGCCGCTGTAACTTTTCCATCACCATTAAAATCTGCATTAGGATATTTTTCAACAGTCAGTATTTCACCCCAAATAGATGCCTCTGCAAGTTTTCGTGCAATAAATGCCGCATCGCTTGCACGCACAACGCCATCTCTGTTGGCATCGCCCTTAAGAAGCCCCATATCTATAAAATTTCTGGAATATTTTTTCGCATAAGCTTGTGCAGTGGAATTTGAATAACCCCAAATTGCAGCGCTTGTCGGAAGTGTTAAAGCCTCATCATAAATTACGCAAGCAGAATTTTTTATAGTAACAGATTCTATCTTCGAATTATCAAAGGCACGTTGTCCAATTTTAACTACATTTTCAGGAATCGTTATTTTTACAAGACTATGGGTTTCTGCAAATGCCCTATATCTTATCTCTTTTACGCTGTTTGAAATATTAACGCTTGTTAAACCGGTACAATAATCAAAAGCACCGTCTTTTATTTCCTGAACACCATTCGGAATATCTATTTCCTTTAGATTTACACATTCACCAAATGTAAATTCCTGAATTTTCTTCAAGCTTAACGGCAGTTTGATCTCAGAAAATGCACATCTATAAAAAGCGCCGATACCAATACTTGTAATATTATCCGATAAAACAACCTTATTCAAAGCTTTACAAGAATCAAAAGCATTGTTTCCAATCGTCTTAACACTTGACGGCATTGTAACTGAAGTAATATTATTATTTTTTTTAAAAGAACCTTCACTTATATATGTTACTCCATTTGGAATAGTAACATTACCTTTTGCAGATTTTCCGTCTATTAAAATATTGTTGACCACAACAAGCGGGTCAGCAGCCCTTTTAGCTTCAAGCCACGGTGTATTTTCAAATGCCTCCTCAAGAACAGTTGTTACACTTTTAGGTATTTTAATATTAACAAGCTTTTCACAGCCATAAAAAGCTCTTGTTCCGATAGATGTTATTCCTTCAGGAATAATCATTCCGGTAATATTTTTCGAACCCCAAAATACATTTGTTCCTATACTGGTGACCTTTTTACCATTATATTCTGAGGGCAGCTGAACCCAACCTTCTGTAATCACATCGTTTCCTATAAATCCTTCGTGTCCTATAATTTCATAAGTATCGTCTTCTTTAAGTTTAAATTCACATGCAGAGGTCAGATCTGTGGTCTGTAAGTCTCCCGTATTCTGCAATTCTATATTTGCACCATAAGTGTTAAAAGGAATAACCGAAATAATCAATGCACATGAAAGTAAAGACGAAAAAATTTCTTTCAATTTCATATATATCTCCTACTAAATATTATTTTTACAATTATAACATTTATAGACATTATTGTCAATAAATAAGAATTTCTTATTTATCTTTTCTGTACAATTACTCATTATTCTGATTATTCTCGTTTCCGGAATCTGTTGGAGCTTCAACAGTAGCACCTATGTAAGAACTTACATCAAATAATGCTCCGGCGTCTGAAGCAACTTTTGGCAATTCGCCGTTCCATTTGTCAATAAATTCCATCATTATTACCTTATCTGTCAGCTGTCCGTTTTTAAGGTTATACGCTTCCGCTTCAGCCTTTGCTTTTTCAATAGTCTGTTCAGCTTCAACTTTGATTCTTGCCAGATCCTGTTCAGCCTTTAAAGCTTCCTGCTGTGCGGTTTGCTTTGCTTCAATAGCTTTATTGAATTCTTCTGAAAAGTCAAAATTTACAATATTGAAAACCTCTATTGAAAGTCCGTAGGGATTTATTTTCTGGGAAATAGCGTCCTCCATTTCAGTTGATACTGTAGCACGATTAGTGATTAGCTGCTCCGCAGTATACTTTGCGGCAATGGATTTTACACATTCCTGTATTGCCGGATTTACTATTACATTTGTAAAATCAGTACCCACATTTTTGTAAATATCTGCCGAAGAAGATTTATTTACTCTGTAGTTAATTGATACTTTTGAGGAAATAGTCTGAAGATCCTTAGAAGCCGCATTTGATTCAACTTCCGTTTTCATAACTCTGTTGTCTATCTGAACTATCTGTGAAACAAAAGGCGCTTTAAAATGCAGCCCTTCCTCCAGAACGGTAGAGGATACCTTGCCCAGATTTACAACGACTCCGGTATGTCCGGGTTGTATTACGGTAAAACAACTTAATCCTGCAATAAGCAAAACCAATATTACCACAGCTATGATTATAATTCTTTTGATAGATTTTGAACCTACGTTCACAACATTATTAGTATTCATTTCTATTTCTCCTTAATATTTAATTTTTAAATTATAACATATATCAATAAAAAAGTCAAAGTACTTGACAATATTTATTTAACTATGATAAAATAAAATTGTATATTTTTAATAAAGAAAGGAAAAGTTATGGACAAACAAATTGACAATTCTGAATTTAATGATTCTTCTGAAATTCAGGAATCATTAAATCTTCCGGTTGAAAATGAAACCGGACCTATTCCCGATCCTGAAGATTTAACTCTATCTAACGGAATAAACGACCCAGAAGAATTAACCGAAGAAGAACCTAAACCGCCCCTGAAGGAAATTGTTAAAGACCTTCTGATAAAACGAGGATATGAAGGAAGTATTGTAAGACTTCTTATAGCATGGCTATCCATTGCATTTTATGAAATTGTTACAGTAAAGGAAAGCTTCACCACTTTTGAATTCTTTACCGCAATTAGATTTCCTGTTTATATCCTATATATAATAGGTATATTTATTATACTGAGCATTATAAACAAGCCCAAGCTTGACAAATGTCTGCTTATTCTGGTCACACTGGCTTACGGCTGCTATGCAATTGCTCAGGACGACAGCTTCTACTTTACAATAGGCGGATGCGTTATTATCGGTATTGTATGTACCTATTGTGTAGGCACATGGATAAAAGTAAGACTAAAAAAAGCTCCTACTATTATTATAATCGCTGTTTTAGGTCTGCTTTTTACTCTATTTACAGGAATACTTACTTCACTTAATCACTTAAGACACTGGTCAGCGTGCTACGATTTCGGCATTTTCTCACAAATGTATGAATATATGAAAGAAACCGGACTTCCGCTTACAACCTGTGAACGTGATGAGCTCTTAAGCCATTTTTCCGTACATTTCTCCCCTATATATTATATACTTCTTCCGATTTATATGATCTTCCCGACGCCTGTTACTTTACTTATGTGTCAGGCGGCAGTAATTGCCAGCGGACTTATTCCGCTTTATCTGCTTTGCAGAAAGTACAAACTTTCCAATCCTGCAATAATTCTCTTCTCATTATGCTATGTACTTCTCCCGTCTATGTCAAACGGCTGCTTTTTCTTTTTCCACGAAAATAAATTCTTAGCGCCACTGGTTCTATGGCTGGCATATGCACTTGAAAAAAATAAATGGATTCCCGTTATAGTCTGCGCTTTGCTCGTAATGTCGGTAAAAGAAGACGCTCCGGTCTATGTTGCAGTTCTCGGACTGTATTTTCTTCTTTCCAAACGTTCCCCCAAAAAAGGAATTGTTATTATGATACTGGCAATAATTTATTTCTTTACTGCAACCTACTGTATAAACAAATTCGGTTCCGGAACGCTTAATGACAGATTTAACAACTTCTTCTATGACGGTTCTGACAGCTTCTTAACCATTATAAAAGCTGTTATTATGAATCCTATGTATACTCTTTACGAATGCTTTAATGAAGACAGAATAAAATTCTTCCTGCAAATGCTTGTACCGCTGGGATTTATACCGTTTATGATAAAAAAACCGTCAAAACTTGTTCTTCTGATCCCGTTTATAATGTTCAATCTTATGGGTGATTATTCATATCTTCACGACATAGGATATCAATATACCTATGGCAGCGCAGCATTTTTAATTTATCTTATGGTTCTCAACTATGCTGAACTCAAACCCGGATTCAGAAATAAAGTACTTGCAATTGCCGCAGCTTCATCAATCTTTATGTTTATGGGCAATACCTACCATAGGACGGAAGATTTTAAACGATATAAAGACGACAAGCAAACAACAGAGAAAATTGACAATGCTCTGGAATTGATCCCTAAAGATTCATCAATTGCAGCTTCAACATTCCTTGTTCCGGCACTGTATGACTGCCGTGAGGTTTATGAATTAGACACTACAAAGCACAGAGATTCCGTTGAATATATTGTGATTGATTTAAGATATTCATCAGATTCATATTCCGCAGATAATTATATAAATGATCCAAATTATGAAATAGTTGCCAACGAGCCGGGCTGTGTTGTTATATTCAAAAATCTAACAATTAATTCATAATGATTTAAAAGTCCCTGAATAAATCTCAGGGACTTTTTTTGTTAGTTTTACACAAATTTTCAAAAAAATACATATAATTTTTTGATATTCTATTGACTGTTAAATCATATAATATTATAATAGTAATAGAACCTCAGCTAAAATAAAAAGAGGAGGAAAATTTAATGAAAAAAATTTTGTTTGCAGCGTCAGAATGCGTACCCTTTATCAAAACAGGCGGACTTGCAGATGTTGTAGGCGCATTGCCTAAAATGTTTAACAAGAACGAATTTGATGTAAGAGTTATTCTTCCAAGTTATACTTGTATTCCGTGGGAATTCAGAAGTAACTTTAAATATGTTCACCACTTCTACATGGATATGGGACAGATGAATTTTCGTCCTCATGTAGGAATAATGCAGTATGAATACGATGGAGTAACATATTATTTTGTAGATAATGAAGATTATTTTAAAAATGATGCTCCTTACGGCTCAACACTGTATGATATTGAAAAATTCATTTTTTTCTCTAAAGCAGTACTGGCAATTATGCCTGTTATTGATTTCAAACCGGATATTATTCATTGTCACGACTGGCAAACCGGTCTGATTCCCGTATTTTTAAAAACCTTGTATAAGGATAATCCCTTCTACTGGGGAACCAAAACAGTAATGACAATTCACAATCTTAAATTCCAGGGGATATGGGATATTAAAACCTTTAAAAAGTTTACAAATCTTCCGGCAGATGTTTTTACTCCGGATAAATTGGAATTTAAAAAAGACGCCAATATGTTAAAGGGCGGTCTTGTTTACGCAGATTACATTACAACAGTCAGCAATACTTATGCACATGAAATACAAACTCCTTACTATGGCGAAGGTCTGGACGGTCTGCTTCGTGCAAGACATCTCCAGCTGAGGGGAATTTTAAACGGTATTGACTACAATGTTTACAATCCGGAAACTGATGATAAGATTTTTCAAAAATATACAATTAAAAATTTTGAAATTAAAAAAGCTGAAAATAAGCTGAAACTTCAGGAAGAACTGGGTCTTCCTCAGGATAAAAATAAATTCATGATCGCAATAATTTCGCGTCTTACAGATCAAAAAGGTCTTGACCTTGTAAACAACATGATTGAACGTATTGCAGATAAACATACGCAATTTGTTGTTTTAGGCACAGGTGAAGCTAAATATGAAAATACATTCAAACATTTCCAATGGAAATATCCTGATAGGGTTTCAGCAAATATTTACTTTTCCGATGAACGTGCACATAGAATATATGCAGCCGCAGACGCTATGCTAGTTCCTTCAAGATTTGAACCCTGCGGACTCACGCAGCTGATTGCTTTAAGATACGGAACAATACCAATTGTCAGAGAAACGGGCGGTCTTAAAGATACAGTTGTTCCATACAATGAATTTGAAAATTACGGTACCGGCTTCTCATTTACAAACTACAATGCAAATGATATGCTGAATGTAATTAACTACGCAAAATCTGTATATTTCAATTACCGTGAAAACTGGAATCAAATTATAAAAAGAGGCATGGAAACTGACTTTTCATGGGGTAGCTCCGCACTTCAATATGAAGGAATGTACAAGTGGCTCAGTCAATAAAGCATTAAGTTTTTATTTAATGTTCATTTTCTTTAAAGTTTTATCGAATATATGCTATGCAATAAAAAATAATTATTCTATACCGCCTCAGTTTGTGTTTTATACATAAACTGAGGCATTGCATATGTACAAGAAATTTATCTTTTTGACAACGTTATCTTAACTAATTTATATTTTCAGTGTAAAAACATAATATTCTTTACTATAATTATTGTAAAAATAAAAGCCTTGTAAACTACGTATTTACGCAATTTACAAGGCTTTTGGAGGCGCCACCCAGATTTGAACTGGGGATCAGGGTGTTGCAGACCCACGCCTTACCACTTGGCTATAGCGCCGTCACATGGAGCGGATTACGAGGCTCGAACTCGCTACCTCCACCTTGGCAAGGTGGCGCTCTACCAGATGAGCTAAATCCGCATATGTTGGCGACCTGGATGGGAGTCGAACCCACGACCTCTAGCGTGACAGGCTAGCGTTCTAACCAACTGAACTACCAGGCCATTAAGTGGTGGGAACAATAGGGCTCGAACCTATGACCCTCTGCTTGTAAGGCAGATGCTCTCCCAGCTGAGCTATGCTCCCAATTTTGACCAACATCAATTATCTCATGCAACGTTATTAATTATACACTATATTTTTTTATTTGTCAATACCTTTTTTAAAATTTTTTTAAATTTTTTATATCCAGTATTTCTTTTGAAGAAAAGCTGTATATTTTATTACAAAAATTGCAGCATACCTCAGTAATTTCCTGTTCTCTTGCCATACTTTCAAGCTCTTTGCTGTTTAATCCTGAAAGAATACGCTGTGTTCTCTCAAGGCTGCAATCGCATTTGTAAACCGGTTCATTACTGTCCAGAATATTCGGTTCCAGACCTTCTAAAAGATCAAGTGCAATTTCTTCCGCTGATTTTCCCGACATAAACAATTCTGTCACTGATTTGATTTCACTGATATTTTTTTCAATAACTGAAATGCAGTTTTCATCTGCAAACGGAAGAAGCTGTACTAAAAATCCTCCTGCACATTTTACTGACAGGTCAGGATTGACCAGTACGCCAAGTCCGCACACTGTAGGAACTTGCTCGCTGGATACAAAATAATTTGCTATATCCTCCCCTATTTCTCCCGATATTATCGGAACCATACCACAATAAGGTTCTTTTAAACCAAGATCCTTTGAAACTGTTAAAGTTCCGTTTGTACCGACTGCTCCGGAAACATCAAGCTTTCCAATACTATTCAGCGGAATTTCCACCACAGGATTCTGCACATAACATTTTACATTTCCCATTCCATCCGCTACTGCAATAAGCATTCCGGCAGGACCGCCGCCGTCAATTTTTACAGTTACCGAATCATTTTTTCCTTTTAATCCATATCCCATCATTGATGCGGCAATAGAAAGTCTGCCGAGAGCAGCAGTGACCACCGCACTTGTTTTATGAATACTTTCAATTTTATTAACTATATCTGTTGCGTCTAAAACCATTGATACAGCAGAAGCATCTTTTGATATAGCTCTTTTTAAAATTCCCATTTTACACTCCTTTGCGAACAGCAAAAACTGCCCTTTCACTGTTTAGTCTTACAGGTTCAAAGCTGTCATCGTCATATATACCAAGTATTTCAAATCCAGTATCTATTAATGCACTTTCTACATCACCTAAAGGATATGCTGTTTCCTGAAAGCTTTCAGAATACCTTAAATATTTGTCATTCTCAGGCACAAAAAAGTCCAAGTCAATATTGACCGTACTGTTTTGACAGCTATTCTGCCAAACGCAGTAAACCTCATCTGCGTCATAAATAAATGTATGCTCACCCAGAACCGTTTTATGCTTATATTCTGTATTTATATCAAATAAAAATAATCCTCCGGGTTCAGTAAACATAAAAACTTTTCTGAAAACAACGCATAAATCCTTAAAGTTCTTAAGATGGTTTAAACTGTCCAGAGCACAGACTGTTATATCAGCATTTCCAAACAGATCCAACTCCCGCATATCCTGACATACATATTGTATATTCTTCTGATGTTCAATCTTTTTATTCATAGCAATTCCAAGCATTTCCGGAGAATTGTCTACAGCAATTATATCATACCCTAAATTATCCAGTTCCTCTGACAAGCTTCCTGTACCGCACGCTAAATCCAAAAGCAAACCGCCTTGTTTACCGTCATGCCGCTTTATAAGTTCGTCAAAATACAAGGCACGCTTTTTATAATCAATATTAGCGGTAAGAACATCATAAAATTCAGCAAAAACACCATAGCTTTTAATCATTTTTATCATTTCCTTTATTCATACGTTCGAATACTATGCTATATCCGTCGCACCCATAATTCAAAGAACGATTAACACGGCTGATGGTAGCGGTACTTGCGCCGGTTGCGGCAACAATATCATTATATACATGATGCTCGCTAAGCATTTTTGCTACCTGAAGTCTTTGTGATAGCGCTTTAAGTTCCAGCACTGTACATAAATCTTCAAAAAAATTATAGCATTCTTCTTTAGTTTCAAGGCACAATACAGCATCAAATAAATCGTCCATTGCCTTATCTTTTAATTTATTATTCACAGGCGTTCCTCCATTAATAATATCTGCTTTTTTTATTTTAGCACATTACAATGTAAAAGTAAAGAGTATAAAAATTTTTTTATAAATAAAAAGCGGACATTATCGTCCGCTTTAATTTTTATTATTCTTAATTAAACTGTAAACAGTAAGTCAGTATAAGTTGGAATCGGCCAGTATTTTTCAGGAACGTTCATTTCAAGCTCATCAGCAATAGCACGCAGATTCTGCATATCTGCAAATACTTCATCTCTATAATACCTAGCCAGTGATTCAGCTGAATCCTCATGATCCTTTGAAGCAATTCTCTTGGAATCAAGAGTATCAATAGCTTCATAAAGTGAAGCAGTCAAACCTGAAAGTTTATTAGCAAGTGATTTTTCAAGTGAACTATCAATTCCGGCATTCTCTTTTGACACTACAGAATCACACATGATCTTTGTATATTCAAGAGCCGCAGGAGCAATAAGCTTCTTAGCCATATCAAGCATTGTCAAAGCTTCGATATTAATAACCTTACTATAATTTTCCAAAAGAATTTCTTTTCTTGATTCAATTTCAGTCTTTGAATAAACCTTAAATTTTTCAAACATTGAAACATACTTTTCATCTGTATAATGCGGAAGTGCGTCAACAGTAGAAACAAGGTTAGGAAGTCCTCTGTTTATAGCCTCGTCAATCCATTCGTCCGAATAGCCGTTGCCATTGAAAATAACTCTCTTGTGTTCTTTAATAGTTTTTACCAGAAGCTTTTTAAGAGCTGATTTAAAGTCATCGGCTTTTTCAAGTTCATCTGCAAATTCGCTGAGAACCTGTGCTACAATTGTATTCATCATAACGTTTGTACAGGAAATTGAATCAGCTGAACCAAGCATTCTGAATTCAAATTTGTTTCCTGTAAACGCAAACGGAGAAGTTCTGTTTCTGTCAGTTGCATCCTTAGGAAAATTAGGAAGTGCGTCAACGCCGATTTCAAACGTCTTATCTGAATTTTCAGCAACAGAAGTACCGTTTTCAATAGCATCAAGTATTGCCTGAAGCTCATCACCGACAAACATTGAAATAATAGCAGGTGGAGCTTCATTAGCACCGAGTCTGTGGTCATTTCCTGCGGAAGCAGCGGAAATTCTAAGCAACGGAGCATACTCGTCAACACCCTTGATAATTGCGCAAAGGAAAGTCAAAAACTGCATATTTTCCATCGGAGTATCGCCCGGATCAAGAAGATTCTGACCGTCATTAGAAGAAATTGACCAGTTATTATGCTTACCTGAACCGTTTACACCTGCAAAAGGCTTTTCATGAAGAAGGCAAACCAAACCATGCTTTAAAGCAACCTTCTTCATAATCTCCATAGTAAGCTGATTATGGTCAGCAGCAATGTTAGATGTAGTAAATACCGGTGCAAGCTCATGCTGTGCCGGAGCAACTTCGTTATGTTTTGTTTTAGCATAAATACCAAGCTTCCAGAGTTCACAGTCAAGATCCTTCATAAAGTCAGATACTCTCTGCTTGATATTGCCAAAATAATGATCCTCCAGTTCCTGTCCCTTAGGAGCCATAGCACCGAACAGAGTTCTGCCTGTAAGCATAAGATCTTTTCTCTGATCATAGTATTTTTTGTCAACAAGGAAATATTCCTGTTCCGGACCTACCGTTGTCGTAACTCTTGTAGCTGTTGTATTTCCGAAGAGCTTAAGGATTCTCAAAGCCTGTTCATTTACGACTTCCATTGAACGCAGAAGAGGAGTTTTCTTATCAAGGATTTCACCGGTATATGAGCAAAAAGCTGTAGGAATATATAATGTATTGTCTTTAACAAAAGCGTTTGAAGTAGGATCCCATGCAGTATAGCCTCTTGCTTCAAATGTTGCCCTCAATCCGCCGGATGGAAACGAAGACGCATCAGGTTCGCCCTTTACAAGCTCTTTACCGGAAAATTCAAGAATAATATTGCCGTCCTCTGTAGGAGTGATAAAAGCGTCATGCTTTTCAGCAGTAATGCCTGTCATAGGCTGAAACCAGTGAGTATAATGCGTAGCGCCTTTTTCAATTGCCCAGTCCTTCATGGCATTTGCAACGACATTTGCAACATCATCATCAAGAGCAATACCAAATTTTTTTGTATTCATAACAGATTTATAAATGTTTTTAGGTAATCTGTCTCTCATCACCTTATCGCTGAATACATTACAACCAAAATAATCTGCTACTGTCTGAACTTCTGACATAAGAAAATCCTCCTTTAAAAATAAAAGACGCTTCAGCAGTATATACATATTTTATTACTGCCGAAACGCCATTGTTTCAAAATCATTTTATATTTAATTGATGTATTTATAATACACCCAAACTCATAAAATGTCAATAGCAACTTTTTAATTTATATTTTTTTAACATTTTTTTTATAAAAATTAGTATAAAACACAGCATTACGCACATTAAAACCTTTCTCTATTATTTTTTCGATAAAATTCATGCTAATTGAACTTATTTTTGTTTACTTTTTCTTTAAAATATGATATTATATAAAAATAGACATATCTTCACAAATTTCATAAGAAAGGATTTATGTTATAATGAGTACATACAGAAAAAGAAAACCAAGAATAAGATATGACCGTATTATAGGAGTAGCGGCAATTTTAATAGTATTGTTAATACTGCTGGTTTCCTGCTGCAAATCATGCGGCAAAAATGATGATAAAAAAGCCGGAAACACTTCTTCCATTGTGCCCACTGATAACAAAAATAACAGTAAAGACAGTGAAAGCAGCGCTTCGGACGACTCTTCCCTTGAATCCTTAGACAGTTATTCCACAATCAGCGCAATGCCCAACGATATATATACAGGCGATCTGATCCTCGTTAACAAACAGCATGAATATTCATTTCCTGCCACAGAAGAGGATTCTAACATCGTCCCTGTATACGAAATCAAGTCCGATAGCTATCAGGTCAATGACTATGAAACTTATCTGGATTCCAATACGATCAAAGCGCTTAATTCATTATTGGACGCTTTTTACAATGAATCCGGTCTGACTGACATAATGGTCATATCAGGATACAGAACAAAGGAATATCAAGACGACAAATACAATGCCGGAACATCAGACGTTCAGGGCGGATATTCTGAATATCATACCGGTTTAAGCTTTGACTTAGGCATATTCCCTCAGGATGAAAATTCATACTACTATATTCCGGACGGGAATTATGCGTGGATCGAAGAAAACTGTGCAAAATACGGTTTTATTGTACGTTATCCTGAAAAAAAGGAAGACAAAACAGGAATGGAATCAAAAAGCTACCAGTTTAGATATGTAGGCGTTCCCCATGCTGTTTACATGAGCGAAAACAATCTGTGTCTTGAAGAATATATTGATCAGGTGAAAAACTATACTTACGAAGGCGAACACCTTAAGGTAGCAGGAACAGATAAAAACTATGAAATTTATTATGTGGCTGCCGACCTTTCTTCAAATACTGATATACCGGTTCCGTCAGATAAAACGTATACCGTTTCAGGAAATAATATTGACGGTTTTATAGTAACTGTTGAAATTTAAGAAACATTTAAACAATAAATGCCGTCGCTTGAGCGACGGCATTTTTACCGACCTAACCGGCAACAATAAACTGACTGCTTGCATATCCTGTTTGTCCGTTGTAATTCACAATATACCAGCCGTTACCTGTATCTCCATAAATAGTCACCATTGAACCGTCAGGAATAGAACCTATTATCTTTCCTCCCATTGACGGATAATCCCTTAAATTCAAAGTTGAACCTCCGGCTGCAACCATTCCTTTATAAACAGGTCCGGCATTTACAAACGGTATTCCAAAATAATCGCAAAGGGACTGTACAAGATTTTTGGCTATAGCGTCAAGATTGTTTTTCAGCCATGTAACATCTTCAACATTATCATGATATCCAAGCTCGCACAATACAGCTGTAGCACGAGTCTGGGTCACTTCTCCGAGACTGGTTGTCGGAACAGCTCTGCTTTTATCCGGAAGCGGATAAATACTTTTTAAATTATTTGCAATAATATTTGCAAGACGTTCACTGTCAAAGCTTCCGGGTGCAAAATAAATATCTATTCCTCTCAATTGTCCCGCAAGGCGTTCTGGGGCAGCATTTGAATGTAATGCAAGATGTACATCATAATAAGCTGAATTTGAATCAGCAATTGCACCCGTAACATTACGGTCAGGATCATTTCTGACATATGTTATCCCGCTTGACCTTAGATACGGCTCCATTTTATCGGCAAGAAGATTCATATACTGTTCTTCATTTCCGCCGGTTACATATTCATTCCATTCCTGTGTGGAAGGACTTAAAAAAACTTTAGGCATAAAAATAAACTCCCTTACAGCAAATACATCTATATTTTTCCTGATTATCAGACAGGATAATACATTATATGCTGTAAGGAAGTTTTGGTTAAATCAAATCATTCTTACTTATCGTTTATATATTCCATAAAGTCCCCAGGCTGACAATGCATTTTACAGCAGATTTTTTCAATTATATAAATTGATATTTCTGATCCGTTTTCAAGTCTGTAAATTGTCCTTGGTGTAAACATTTTCCGGAGTTCCTCAATATTAAGATTCTTTGATTCAGTCAGTTTAAAAAATTTTTTATATGATAACATGATAACATGCCAACCTCCCTTATTACATGTTATCATAATAAATATTATAAATTTTATCTAATTTATTAACATTTTGTAAATTTATAAAGGAACATAATTTATGAAAAATCCATTTGAATTCTCCTGTGATAATAAACGGTATCATACCCTTTCTTATCATAACAAACAAACATTTAATGTAAAAATTTTTAAAGCTGTTATAGACGCAGGATTTACCTGTCCCAATAAAGACGGCTCTAAAGGTATCGGAGGCTGTATATTCTGTGACGGCGGAAGCGGTTATTTCACTAATTCCTATTTAAAATCAGTAGAAGAACAAATAAAAATGGAACTTAAAAGAATTAAGAAAAAAAATCCGAATGCCCGTGCCATTGCTTATTTTCAGGCAAATACCAATACCTACGCCGACGTTCAAAAATTAAAAAAAATATATTTGCCGGTACTGTCTCAGCCAGATGTAGAAGGTATCTCCATAGGCACACGGGCAGACTGCCTTCAGCCACAAATCCTTGACTTTCTGGAAGAGCTTTCGCATAAAACCTATCTTACGGTAGAACTGGGCATGCAGACGATTCATGACAATACTCTGAAATTGATAAACAGAGGCTATAACCACAATGAATTTTTAAAAGGCTTCTTTTCACTGAAAAAAAGAAACATAAGAACCTGTATTCATATTATCAACGGTCTGCCCGGCGAAAACATAGATATGATGCTCGAAACTGCCCGTAATGTTGGAAAATTGGAACCGGACGCACTAAAAATTCAGTTACTTCACGTTATAAAAAATACCCCGCTCGAAGAGATGTATAAAAACGATATGCTTAATGTAATGTCAAAAGAAAACTACATTTCTACTGTTGTAAATCAACTGGAATACATTCCACCCCAAACTGTTATAGAAAGAATAACAGGCGACGGAAATAAGGATAAACTTATTGCACCCTTATGGAGTACAGACAAAATTTCAGTTCTCGGAGGAATTGACAAGTTACAGGCTGATTCTGACAGCTGGCAGGGAAAAAAATATAAAAAACTTTAAAAATCACTTGATTTTTCTTTTTTGATATGATATAATTATAAATGTTAGTGAATTATCAATAGCACTACTGTCTAAGGTAACTGATGGGCTGCTGTGTTAATCATAATTGTTAAATTGAAAGAGGTGACAATCATGAAAGAAGGAATCCATCCGCAGTTTGAAAAAACTACAATCACTTGCCATTGCGGTAATGTAATTGAAACTCGTTCTACTAAGAAGGACATTAAGGTTGAAATCTGTTCAAAGTGCCATCCGTTCTATACTGGCAAGCAAAAGCTTGTTGATACAGGTGGACGTGTTGACAGATTTAAAAAGCGTTTCAATATGGACAAGTAAAAATAAGGACGGCTATGTGTCGTCCTTTTTGCATTTTCGGAGTTAAATTATGAATTACACAACTATCAAAGCACTGGCTAAAGCGTCTTTTATTGAAAAGCGTTCAGAATTTATAGGCTATTTATGTCCTGTTTCTACTAATGATGAAGCAGTTAATTTCATAAATAATATCAAGGCGGAACATAGAAAAGCCAAACATAATGTTTATGCTTATATATTGCGTGATAATAACATAACACGATATTCAGACGACGGCGAACCTCAGGGTACTGCAGGTATACCTGTTCTGGACGTTTTACAAAAACATCAACTTACTGATATATGCTGCGTTGTAACCAGATATTTTGGCGGAATTCTTCTAGGCGGCGGCGGACTTGTGCGTGCGTATTCACACTGCGCCTCGCTAGCAGTAAACGAAGCTGATATTTTAAACATGTATTTTTGTAATACGGCAATAATCACAATGGACTACGATTTATACGGCAAAATCAATTATATTCTTCCTGAATTTGAAACAAAGCTAATTAGTTCAGATTTTGGAAATAATGTGAAAATTACTGTAAATGTTAAATCAGAACTTTATGATTCATTCTGCAAAAAATTAACCGACATTACAAGCGGAAAAATTTTAATTGAAAAAACAAACGAACTATTTGATAACTTTTGATAACCGCACACTTCCATGTGCGGTTATCATTTTAATTTTACACCATATTCGACATATTTTGGCGAATATTGCGATAATTGTGACGTTAATTTGTCGAATTTTATGATATAATGTAAATATCAAAATAAAAGGAGAAAAAATATGAGTAATTTAAAATTGATAAAATGTAATGTATCAAAAGACAGTCAGAGGATATATTTCCTGTCGTCCTTTAATAAGACAATTGACGGCTTAACAGCGGTTACATACAATATTTCTGCATCAGACTGCTATAATGTCTTAACGATCGAAGATATTTCTACTGATTTAAAATTGTGCGAAAAAATTCTTTCTGAACTGTCTGAAAAATCAGTCCAGCAGAACGAATTAAAGGAATTTATTGTAAATTACCTATCTGATAATCAATGATTATCAAAATAGCTTTTGGGAAAGATTTGTAGTAAACCTATATTAGATAAAAATGCCTTTTATAAACTTAAAAGGCATTTTTATTTTTCTTCAATTTATATGATTTAATTACTTTAAGACGTGAAAATTCCTCACGTTCCTTTTCTTCCAGACTTTCAAGAATATATTTTACCATTCCTTCATATCTTGGAATCAATATATTCTGTAATGCGTTTGCTCTGCGCTGTGCTTTTTTTATTGCTGTAGCAAGACGATAGATACTGTTATCAACCTCCGCTAACAATACAGTCATATCTTTAACCTTGGAAAAAGAAACATATGCTTTATCAAGCTGTGAATTTGTATAATAAAACCCATAAGGTACTTCTATTTCTCTGCGCTCAAGCGTTACATTAGGAATGTCAACACCCATAACACTCCTGTAAGTAACTGTAATACCGTCCTCTATGGGAACACTTCTGGCAATTTTATCAATAACGCCAAGGGTAATATTTGCATCCTGCAAAGCAGCATACGCTTCTTTATAAGTATCCTCAATGGAATTTCTCAAAGACTTTGCTTTGTCCATAAGCTGCATCATTTCTCTTATGAGAATATTGCGCTTTCTGTCCATAAGGTCATATCCCAGACGGCAAAGCGCTAAAGTTTTGCGTGCTTTAATCAGATTTCCTTTAGTTGGAAAAATCTGTTCTGCCATAAAGATACCCCCTTTGATGCACTATTTACTTAAACATTTGCAATGCTTTTTCAGCGTCATAATATTTGTTCAGCATATCCTCGTCTATTCGGTCAAGCTCACTTACCGGCAAAAGTGACAGCAAAGCCCAGCCTAAATCAAGAGTTTCTTCAATAGACCGATCTTCATTAAATCCCTGAGTGATAAAATACTTTTCAAACTGCACGCCGAATTTCATATACTGACGGTCAACTTCAGACAGTTCTTCCTCACCGATTACCGATGCCAGAGCTCTTGCGTCCTGAACCTTTGCATACGCCGCAAAAAGCTGATTAGCAACTGAAGAATGATCAAATCTTGTATAGCCCTCTCCGATACCGTCCTTCATAAGTCTTGAAAGGGACGGTAAAATCGAAATCGAAGGATAGATACCGGTCTGGTCAAGACTCCTGTCCAGAACGATCTGACCTTCGGTAATATATCCAGTTAAGTCAGGAATCGGATGAGTAATATCATCATTAGGCATGGTCAGAATGGGAATCTGTGTAACGCTGCCTGTAGAACCCTCGGCAATCCCCGCTCTCTCATAAAGTGACGCTAAATCAGAATACAAATATCCAGGGTAACCCTTACGTCCGGGAATTTCACCTTTTGAAGATGAAAATTCACGAAGCGCTTCACAATAGGAAGTTATATCGGTCAGAATAACAAGTATATGCATATTCTTTTCAAAGGCAAGGTATTCAGCTGCCGTAAGAGCACATCTGGGAGTCAATATTCTTTCAATGATCGGATCGTTTGAAAGATTCATAAACATTACAACCTTTTGCTGAACGCCGCTTTCCGCAAAGGATTTTTTAAAATAATCCGCAACATCATTTTTAACGCCCATAGCTCCAAATACGACTGCAAAATCCTGACCGTTTTCATCTGCGATCTTTGCTTGTCTTACGATCTGTACTGCAAGCTTATTGTGAGACAGTCCGGAACCTGAAAAAATCGGAAGCTTCTGCCCTCTGATAAGCGTCATAAGACAATCAATTGAAGAGATACCTGTTCTGATATAATTTCTTGGATATGTTCTTGAAACAGGATTCAACGGCTTTCCGTTTATATCAGCAAACTTTTCTGGATAAATATCTCCCAGTCCGTCAATAGGTTTTCCCGAACCGCTGAATACTCTGCCCAACATTTCCTCAGACAAAGCAAGCTCCATTGGTTTGCCTGTAAAGCTTGTTTTAGTATTAGTAAGAGAAAGCCCTTTAGTACCCTCAAACACCTGAAGAATAGCTTTTTCTCCGGATATTTCAACAATTCTGCCGACTCTTTCCGTACCGTCGCTTAAACGGATATTTGCAATTTCATCATATCCCACGCCTTTAACATGATCAAGAGCCACAAGAGGACCGTTTATTTCGCTCAGTCCAATATACTGAATACTCATACGGCACTCCTTTCCTCTTCATTGCTTTCAAGCTTATCAAATACTGATTTTATTTCTTTTTTATAATCATCGAACATTTCCAATTTATCATTTGGTATATCGTACTTTATTTTAATAATCTTTTCCATTAAGCCGGTACCGGTAATTTGCTCCATAGATACTCCTTGTGACAGAGCTTTTTTTGCTTCACCGTAAAGTGTTAGAATAGCCTCCATCATAAGCTTCTGTTTCTGAAGCGGAACATAAGTATCGTCTTTATGATATGCATTCTGCTGAAGAAATCCAACTCTTATAACCCTTGCAAGGTCTATTACCAGCTTTTGTTCATCAGGCAATACGTCTGCACCGATAAGCTTTACTATTTCCATCAATTGGTTTTCTTCTATTAGAATATTTGAAATTTCCTGACGAAGCTGTAAAAAATCCGGTCCTGCTTCCCTATCATAAAATTCAGAAAGATCATCTATATATTCGCTGTAGCTTGTCGTCCAGTTAATAGCAGGATAATGTCTGGCATAAGCCAAAGATTTGTCAAGCGCCCAGAAGCAGCGCACAAAACGCTTTGTATTTTGAGTTACAGGCTCGGAAAAGTCAGAACCCTGCGGAGATACCGCACCGATTATTGTCACAGAACCTTCTTTTCCGCAAAGTGTTTTCATGTAACCTGCTCTTTCGTAAAATTCCGAAAGGCGGGACGGCAGATAAGCAGGAAATCCCTCTTCTGCCGGCATTTCCTCCAGACGTCCGGATATTTCTCTTAAAGCCTCTGCCCATCTGGAAGTGGAATCAGCCATTATAGCAATATGATATCCCATATCTCTGTAATATTCGGCAAGAGTGATTCCTGTATAAATTGATGCTTCTCTTGCCGCTACAGGCATATTTGACGTATTGGCAATAAGTACTGTTCTATCGGTAAGAGGACGGTTGGTTTTCGGATCTATAAGCTCTGAAAATTCCTCCAGTACCTGAGTCATTTCATTTCCTCGTTCGCCGCAGCCAATATACACGATAATATCAGCGTCGCACCACTTTGCCAGCTGATGCTGAGTCATAGTCTTACCTGTTCCGAAACCGCCGGGAATTGCGGCGGTACCGCCTTTTGCAATCGGCAGAATGGTATCTATGATTCTCTGTCCTGTAATAAGCGGACGTGAAATCATAAGTCTTTCAGCTACAGGTCTGGGCTGACGTATCGGCCATTTCTGGCACAGTGTAAGCTCATGAACTTTACCCTTATTATCTTCTATTTTGCATACAGTATCATTTACACGATATTTACCGTTTTCAGCAATCCATATAACCTTTCCGCTGAGAAAAGGAGAAAGCATACAATAATGCCTGATAACAGGCGTTTCCGGACAGGAGGCATATACGCTTCCGCCTGTCAGTTCTGTTCCGACTGTAACTTCCATTGTAACGTCATATATTTTTTCCGTATCAATTGCCGGAACATTAGATCCTTCATTAATAAATGCCCCGCAAATTTTTTCAATTTCTTTTAAAGGACGTTCAATTCCGTCAAAAATATTTGAAATTATTCCCGGTCCCAAAGTTGCGCTCATAGGCGAACCTGTATTAAAAACCGGTTCGCCCACTTTAAGTCCTGTCGTCACTTCATAAACCTGTATTGTTGTAAATTCTCCGGTTATTCCGATAACTTCCCCTATGAGCTTTTTTTCTCCTACATACACCATCTCAAGCATAGAAAAGTCTTTGGTATCTTTAACCTTTACAACAGGTCCATTGACAGAGTATATTTTATTCAATACCGATCACACTCCTAATCAACTGAGATTTTCATTTCTGAATTTGTACCTGCTGCTGAATTGTTTTCTTTGTTCTTTTATCGCACTGTCAAATGTCTTATCTACTGCAATACCGTTTTCAGTATCGACAATTGATATTCCACCCATTACTATATCAGGATCAGTTTCAACTTTACAGCCGGATATATCCTGCAAAACATTACTGTACTTTAAATCCTTTTCGGAAATCATTATAATAAAATTCTCATTTATCTTTTCATTTTTCACAAGATTTATAAGATAATTTTCATATTTTTCCGAAACGGTAAATTCACAGATTAGTTTACTTACTGCATCAAAAATTTTTTGCGCAAGATTTTCTCTCTGCATGAGAGAATCAGTTTTCAGCTGCTGCTGTTTTAACGCCAGCATTCTGCGGTACTTCGATTCGATATCCCTGACCGATCTTTGAATTTTATTATATGCATTCAACAGTTCTTCATCTTCTGTTTTTTTAACCTGATGACTTTTCTGAATCTCAGCCTCTGAAATTATTTTATTTATTTTTTCATCAACCTCATTATTTACTGAATTTACAAATCTGTCAAGCTTTTCAGCCTGTATTTCATTCATCACACCGCACTCCTTGTTTATAATTTAAGTCCTATAGCATCGCTTACATACCTGTTAATTGTATCAGTAATATGAGATGTGGCATGTCTGTCCGGAATTTCTACAATAAGAGGCGATTTATAATTTAACTTTATGTCATATACCAGTTCACTGCAAAGCTTCACCAGCTTTTCCGTCATAAGTATAATTGCAATTTCTTTATTACGAACAGCCTTTTCAAGTTCTTCTCTTACTTCATCCGGTTCATGAACAACTGCTCCGCTGATTCCTGCCAGTCTCATTCCCATTTGAGTATCAATATTATCGCTTATTAAATAAAATTTCATATCAGTATACCTTAACGATTTTTATAAAATTAAAGTGCGTTCAGTATCATAAATGAAATCAAAAATCCATACAGAGCAACGCCCTCGCCCAAAGCCACAAAAATTAATGCTTTTGAAAATGACTTTGGCTCTTCGGCAACTGCTCCGATAGCGGCCGGTGCAGCAGAGCCTACGGCAATACCGCATCCGATAGAACCCAGACCTACAGAAAGGGCTGCGGCAAGATACCCCAGACCCGCATTTCCGATTACATCGTTTACTGTTTCAACAGCTTCAGCGTTTACAAATCCGCCCACTGGGAGAATAATTCCTAATGCCAGCACTGCAAAAAATGAACATATATTTACAACAAATGCAGTTTTAGCAGCGCTGTTGCTCTTTTTCTTTTTAAGAATATACACCACGGGAAGAATCAGCATTACAACAGCAAAAAGAGGCAGCAACATTATTTCATAAATATTCATAATAAAATAACTCCTTTAATCAATATTTTTATCATAATTTATTTTTACCGGTTCAAAGGGCTGACCGTCTCCATCATAAAAACGAGAAAATACTTCATAGAATTCCAGTCTCAGAACCTGAATTCCTACGATCAGACCTTCCATTCCCATTACAAAAATGTTACCGATAACTACGACAACAGGAGACGCACCCGCTGAAACACTTTCTGAAAGAAGCATTACAACCGACATCATTCCGGCATGAGAGAAAATAAATCCTCCTATTCTGACAAATGAAAGAGTGTTAGTAGCGTACCCTAAAATAAATTCAAACACTTCAAAAAAGTTAGACGCAATAAAATCTCCTATACCGCTTTCCAGTTTAAATTTCTTACCTGAAACCAAACAGCCCAGCGGTTCCCTGAAAAACATTATTACCAGCGGGATCACTATAAGACAGATTACATACGGAGCTGTAAAAAGACTTCCATTTCCTATCATCATAACTGCAACCCCCGCTAAAAGCGAACTAAACAGTATAAGCCCCGCTATCCCGTTATTTCCAAACAATGCCTCAGAATAATCCCTGTGTTTCAAGCTAATAAATATGTTTATAATTATAGATATCAAGATTATAACTATACCTATTACAATTGCTCCAAGCAGAATAACCATAGTATTGTCCATGATTTCTAACGGTTTATGCTTAAGACCCATTGATTTATACAAAGGGTCAAGAGCATGCTCAAATCCAAACACAGAACCGTACACCAAACCAAAAAATGCACTGGAAAGTCCTACACGCTGCAAAATAGCGCCAAGCAGATTTCCCTTTTTTCTGTACACAAAATATCCCACCAAGGAAATAACCAAACCTTGTCCCAAATCACCGAACATAATTCCAAACAATAAAGTATAGGTAACAGCTACAAGCATAGTAGGATTGAATCCGTTATAGGACGGTAATCCGTACATTTCAACAAACATTGAAAACGGTTTAGAAAATGAATTATTTTTAAGCTTTACAGGCGTTTTCTCAATATTCCCCTCGCCTGCCGGCTTTATAACAAGCGAAACGGTATTGATACTGTCAAAAAGCTTTTTAAATTCCTCTATACATTTTTTAGGAACAAATCCCGTCATATAAAATTTTTCCTTATAGACAGTTACATTTCGTCTCATCTCAAACAAATCATATAAGTATTTAATACGGCAAAAGTATTTATTAACAAGCTCTCCCTTTTCAGAAATCATGCGGCTGCGGCATTCTACAGCAATACTTTTCTTCTCTTCCATTTTTTCAATTTTCCGGCTGAGATTACTGTATTCTTCTTCAGGTGTTCCGGTAACAAAATCAGGTAGCCAGATTCTTTCAAAATACAATGATTTAAAAATATTATCTGTTTCCTTTATACTGTCAATCGGAGCTAAATAAAATCCCCATTTATAATTCCCGTCATCGTCATACGGCATAAATATAAATGTTTTATTATCATAATATGACAATTTCAGATAACTTTCACACGGAAGTCTTCCGAATCTGACTTTTATATGAGAGCAGTTCAGCAAACGCTCCAAATCAATATGCATACCCTTCAAATGCTTCATCTGAAGCATTGCCTGTCTGCATTCCTTGATTTTTGAGTTAAGTTCATAAATCTCATCGCTTTGAATTTTGAATTCCTTTTCCAGTTGAGTAAACGACGAGTCAATATCCTCTGTAGTCATAGCTAAAATATCATCAGTACTTACCTCATGAAAGCTAAAATTTTCACCGATATTTATATCCACTATTCTTTTAAGCAGATCCTTATATGGATTTTCTTCATCAAGACGAATAAATTCTTCATTGTTTCCGGAGGTTTCCTTAGAAGCGTCAGTCATATGAAAACACCCGCTTTCAACACATTTTTCAAGAACTCTGTCAAGGTCTTTCATAACGCCGACAATTGTCAGAAACTCCATTTTCTCTATTGACATTTTTTCACCTCCGTATCTTATTTTATTGTATTACAATAATATCAGACATATAAGATATACTTTTATTATATCTTATACTTTCAACAATATTAACAATATTATTTAATTCTACTTCAGACAGATACATAAGAGAATAAAGACTTACGGCTGCATTTTCAGAAAACATCAGCGCTCTTCTTGCCATACTGCATTTAAGTTTTACCAATTCACGTTCAAATTGTTCACTCTCCATATTTTCATCAAGATTATCCATGCGCCTTCCATATGACGTCTTTGACAGCATACGCAAAAACTCTTCTGGTGATGACGTTTCAAACAGTTCAGACTGTTTTTCACGTCCCAATCTTCCATAGAACGGAAGCATATTGTCTTTCAGAAAATTTATATCCGCATTAAAATATTTTTTCATACGATAAGCATTTATAATATTTATAACGTCTGTCTGAATATTGAACTGATCAAGCAGAGCTGTCTGAGACGTTCCGCTGAAATCTTTTTTAGCTGTTTCAATAAGCCATTTCATATAGTATGTTCTTAACATTACCTCACATTTTGTATACGGAATAATACCGTTTTTATCCGTTTCAATATTTTTAATAATATTGTAGTAAGGCGTATGTCTTATAACGTTAAGAAGCTGCCTAAAATCAGATGCTTTTGCCAGTTCTATGAGATCAAAGCTTGCCTTTTTTAGAAGATACGCATGCATAGATTCAATATAAACATCGCTGCTGTCGTTATTCAAATAGAGTATTGCTTTAAGAAGCTCGCGAATCTCAAAACGCACCATAAGGAAATTATAAAAAGGTTCTTCATTTAAATGTTGAAATCTGCACAGACGTTCATATTGGTCATAATACGCTTTATTCAGCAGAGATTCAAGAAATCCCCGATGTATAACTGACGTGTCAATATTGGAAAGTACGGCTGAAAAGTGAGTATTGCGTTTTAAATATTCTGCCGCTTCGCTGACTTTTTTCTTTGCAGAAAGTTCATAATAATCATTTTCTTTAAGCCGTTTACCGTAAACAGCTCTTATTTTTGCGACAGTTGCATTCTTTGAAGCTTTCATTTACTCACCTACTATTTCTGCCAATATTTCCTTTTCTATTGTTTCATGATTATAATCATAAAAAGCGTTCATTTCATTAATTTCATCATTGAATTTTTTTTCAAGCTCTGAAACTTCCTTTTCAAATTCCGACTTATTAAAATCCTCTATCTGAGAAATCCTCATATCGGCATCACGTTCAATTTTGGTTCTTATTTCCATACACTGCTTTTTAGTATCTTCAATAATCTGATTTCGTTTTTCAGACGCTGAATTTATTCGTTCAGTTGCATTCTTATCTATTTCAATGATCCTGTTTATAACACTTTCCATAAATCATAACCTCGTTAATATCAGTTTTTAATACTGTGCATAGGCGCAGGTATTCTTCCGCCTCTTGAAATAAATTTGGCAGGAGATTTTCTGTTTATATTCATTACCGGTCCGCTGCCTAAAAGACCTCCGAATTCCAGAGTATCGCCGACATTTTTTCCAATTGCCGGAATAAGTCTTACAGCAGTAGTTTTATTATTAACCATACCGATAGCCGCTTCATCGGCAATAATTGCGGAAATTGTTTCGGCAGTAATATCTCCGGGAACAACTATCATATCAAGTCCCACTGAGCATACGGCTGTCATTGCCTCAAGCTTTTCAAGACATAGAGCGCCGTTATTTACAGCATCAATCATACCTGCGTCCTCAGAAACAGGAATAAATGCGCCGGACAGTCCGCCCACATTTGATGACGCCATAACGCCGCCTTTCTTTACAGCGTCATTAAGCAGTGCAAGCGCTGCTGTCGTACCGTGAGTTCCGCACGATTCAAGTCCTATTCCTTCAAGAATATGAGCAACACTGTCTCCTACTGCCGGAGTCGGTGCCAAAGATAAGTCTACTATACCAAAAGGCACTCCCAGCATTTCAGACGCTTTAGAGCCCACCAGCTGTCCCATTCTGGTAACCTTAAAAGCCGTTTTCTTTATTATGTCAGCAATTTCGTCAATTGATGCATCAGGATGCTTTTCAATTGCCGCCCTCACTACACCCGGCCCTGAAACGCCCACATTAATAACACAATCAGGTTCTCCCGTACCATGGAAAGCTCCCGCCATAAACGGATTATCCTCAGGGGCATTACAGAATACTACAAGTTTTGCAGGACCTATACACTGATTGTCAGCGGTTCTTTCAGCGGATTGCTTTATAATTTTTCCCATCATTGCAACTGCGTCCATATTAATACCGGTTTTGCTTGAACCTACATTTACTGACGAACAGATATTTGAAGTAACTGCCAGTGCTTCGGGAATTGAATTGATAAGCTCAATATCTCCGGCGCTGAAACCCTTTTGTACAAGAGCCGAATAGCCGCCTATAAAATTTACGCCGCATGTATCGGCTGCCTTTTGAAGCGCAAGAGCGAATTTAACGGGATTCTTTTCCGTACATGCCGCTGAAATTATTGCTATAGGAGTAACAGAAATTCTTTTATGTATTATAGGAATACCGTATTCCTTTTCTATCCGCTCTCCTGTTTTTACAAGATCCTTTGCTTTTGAAGTAATCTTGTTATAAACCTTTTCACATGCCTTGTCAATATCGCTGTCAATACAGTCCAGGAGAGAGATTCCCATTGTAATCGTTCTGATATCAAGACATTCGTCTTGAATCATTCTGATAGTCTCAAGTATATCGTAAACGTTAATCATCTAAATAATTCTCCTTAAAAATTATATACGGTGCATAGAATTAAATATATCCTGATGCATAGTATGAATTGAAAGATTCAGTGATTTTCCCAATTCATTAAGTTTTTCGCCAAGTACCACAAAATCAGTATTCATTTGTGATATATCAACCATCATAATCATAGCGAACATATCCTGAAGTACGCTCTGTGTAACGTCCATAACATTTGCATTATATTCAGCACAGACATTGCTTACCTTTGCTAATATTCCTACATTATCTTTTCCGATAACAGTTATAACCGCTCTCATAAATATCCTCCTTAAAATACCGGTCAAAAACCGCAAATAATAATTATAAATATAATTATACCACATTCATGTCTAAAATAAAAGAGTTAAAAAAATTTTATTTAAGAAAATACTACGTATTATTTTCATGCGCCTTCTTATGTCTCTTTTTTATCGTATTTCTGGTTATTGCAGACAATTTCTCAACTGTTGTTTCAGGAAATGACGCCAAAAACAATATGCTTTGTTCATGGGCAGAATGCTCGTCCAGTTTTAAAATTTCTGTAAAAAAAGTATTTATTGTATTAAAATTAACAGAAAGATTTTTTGCAGTTTCCTTTCCTAAATCGGTCATAATAACGCTTGTTGCATATTCAGGTTCTATTAGCTCAAGTCTTGCCATACATTTTAACATCTTGCTGACGCTGGGTCTTGTAACAGAAAGACTGTTGGCAATATCAACAGAACGTACTGTTTTAAGCGTTTTGCTTAATTCATATACTGTCAGTAAATACTTATACTGTCCGGCGCATAATTTCATATCCGCACCTCTCCTTTATTTTTATATAAAATCATTTTAACACTTTTAAGAAATATTTTCAATATTTTCTTTTTATTGACTTTATTAATAATAAATGTTACAATAAAATAATTCTTTAAATGGTGGTAAATATGAAAAATTCAAAAATATTAATTATAACTTCATGGACGGCAGTTATACTTTGCATGCTGGTTATATTCTGCTTTTCCGCACAGAATGCAGATCAATCGTCAGGCACAAGCGGTGGCTTTGCTAAATTTCTTGCAAAAATACTTTATCGTGACTTTAACACTATAGATAAACCTTCTCAGGATATCCTAATTAATAAATGCCAATTTATTGTCAGAAAAACCGCACATTTTACTGTTTATGCCACTTTAGGTATACTTACTTACATGGCTGTTCGTATTTCTAAATTTAAATTTTCATATTTGATCTCTTCTGTTATTTGTCTGGCATATGCGGTAAGCGATGAAATCCATCAATATTTTGTACCCGGCAGAAGCTGTGAACTGCGTGACGTATTTATAGATTTTTCCGGTTCCGTTCTGGGAATCATATTAATTGCTATTATATTAATTTTTTTAAGAAATATCAAAACAAAAAATTAAATTCTTTAATTTAAAAAAGCTCTTGACAAATCAAAAATTCGGGCATATAATATTAACATAATATTTTTAAATTCTAAGAGCAAAGGTAAGTAATCTGCAAAACGATGTTTCAGAGAGCCGATGAATGGTGTGAATTCGGTACATACGCTGTTTGATGAATGGATTTGTGAGAAGCATAGTGAACAAAGCTTTTTAGCTTCAAGTATCTATCGCCGTTGTTCCCACGTTACAGGGATAGGATATTAAGGATTGATTCCAGCGTATCTGAAAAAGGAGAGTTTTACTTTAACTCTTGAATTTGGGTGGCACCACGATGTCTATCGTCCCTTATGAGGATGATGGGCTTTTTTTATTGCCTTTTGCAAGTTTGCCTGAGCTAAAAAAAGGAGAAATAATTATGATTTATCCGTCAATTGAAGAAGCAAAGAAAAAATACAGTGAATACAATGTATTTCCGGTTGTAAGGGAAATACTATCTGATTCATTTACACCTATTCATATTTTCAAAGCTCTGAAAAGAAATGAAGAAAATGCTTTTATTCTTGAAAGTGTAAATAACGGCAATCAATGGGGACGTTATTCCTTTATTGGTATTAACCCAAAAATTGAAGTAAAAATCAACAAAGGTACAGCAATGCTTACTGAAAACGGAATAACAACCGAAGAAAAAATTTCAAATCCCGTTAGTTTTCTTCAAAATATTCTAAATAATTATAAAGCCCCTAAAATTAAAGGCATGCCGAACTTTACAGGCGGATTCGCTGGTTATTTCGGATACGATACAGTACGCTATACGGAAAAAAAGCTTGTTAATGTTCCGGAAGACGACACTCTGATGCCGGACTGTCATCTGTTCCTTTATGATGAAGTTGTAGCCTATGATCATCTTAACAGTAAAATAATAATTATAATAAATATTTATAATAATGATAATTTTGAACAGCAGTATAAAGATGCTGAAAAGAGAATGGATAAAATTACTGATAAAATAAATTCTTATTTTGAAAGACCAAGAAATATCGGCACTACCAAAAATATTACGGTAAACTCTAATGTAACAAAAGAAGAATTTATAAACAATGTAGAAACAGCAAAAAAACATATCGTTGCAGGAGATATTTTCCAGATAGTATTATCTCAGAGATTTGAAATTGACAATCCGCCAGATAGTTTCAATGTTTACCGTATGCTGAGAGCTACCAATCCTTCCCCTTATCTGTACTATTTCAAAAACAAGGACTACAATATTGCCGGTGCTTCTCCGGAAATGCTTGTAAACGTAACAGACGGCATTGTAAAAACTAAGCCTATTGCAGGCACAGTACCACGAGGAAAAACCGAGGAAGAGGATCTGGCGCTGGAAAAATCACTGATTTCCGATCCGAAGGAATGTGCAGAACACACAATGCTTGTGGATCTGGGACGTAATGATGTGGGTAAGGTTTCAGAATTTGGAAGCGTTGAAGTAACAAGCTTTATGAAAACCGAAAGATATTCAAAGGTTATGCATCTTGTTTCCGACGTAAAGGGAAAACTTAGATCCGATAAAAATGCTCTTGACGCATTAATGGCAGTACTTCCGGCAGGCACTCTTTCGGGAGCACCAAAAGTAAGAGCTATGGAAATTATTGACGAGCTTGAAAATAAAAGAAGAGGTCTATACGGCGGTACGGTAGGATATATCGGCTTTGACGGTAATATTGATACATGTATTGCAATACGAACAGTTTTATTTAAAAATAAAAAAGCCTATATTCAGGCAGGCGCTGGAATCGTTTACGATTCTGTTCCCGAAAAAGAATTCTGTGAAACTCAGAACAAAGCCAAAGCAATGATCAATGCTATAGAGGAGGCAACCGCTTTATGATACTATTAATAGACAATTATGATTCATTCACATATAATCTTTATCAATATATCGGCGAACTATATCAGGACATACAGGTTGTAAGAAATGATGAGATTTCACTTGATGAAATTGAAAAGCTGTCACCACAGGCATTAATAATCTCTCCCGGTCCGGGTTATCCGAAAGATGCAGGAATTTCAGTCGAAGCAATTAAGCACTTCAGCGGTAAATTACCGATTCTGGGAATTTGTCTGGGACATCAGTCGATTTGTGAGGCTTTCGATAGCACTATTATTCCTGCAAAAGAACTTATGCACGGTAAATCAAGTAATATAAAAATTGATACTTCATCGGCAATTTTCAAAGGACTTCCCGAAACCATCGTTTCTGCCAGATATCATTCATTGATTGCAGACAGCAGCAGTATTCCGGATTGTCTTAAAGTGACCGGTACAGATTCAGCCGGTCAGATCATGGCTGTTGAACATAAAGAACATTCCACATACGGTTTACAGTTCCATCCCGAATCAGTACTTACCGGATACGGTAAAATCATGATCAACAACTTCCTTTTACAAATTAAAGATATTAATATAAATGAAAAAGAAGTTTCAGAAGAAGAACTACCCAAAACAGAATTAAAATCATTAATCTCAAAAGTGGTAGATCAAAAAGATCTGACACTTGAAGAATCAATGAAAGCAATGAATATTATCATGAGCGGAAGAGCAACTGACGCACAAATTTCTTCATTCCTTACGGCATTGAGAATTAAGGGTGAAACTATTGAAGAAATCACCGGTCTTGCTAAGGTAATGAGAGAAAAAGCAAATACCATTGAAGGCTGTAAAGACGCTATTGACATTGTAGGTACGGGCGGCGATCTGTCCAATACATTTAATATTTCAACCACATCTTCATTTGTAATAGCAGACTGCGGTGCTAAGGTCGCTAAGCACGGTAACAGAAGCGTTTCAAGCAAAAGCGGCGCTGCCGACGTACTGGAAAATCTGGGCGTTAAAATCACATCTTCTCCAGAACAGGCGAAGGAAATGATAAATTCTATCGGTATATCATTCCTTTTTGCACAAAGCTATCACGGTTCTATGAGATTTGTTGGTCCTTCAAGACGAGAAACAGGAATCCGAACAGTATTTAATATATTGGGCCCTCTTGCAAATCCTGCAAATACAAATTATATTCTTCTGGGCGTCTATGACAAAGAACTTTTAAAGCCAATGGGTGAAGTACTCATAAATCTGGGAATTAAAAGAGCAATGCTGGTATACGGAAACGATAAGCTTGACGAAATATCAATTTCCGATAATACATCTGTATGCGAAATACAGGATAATGAAATGACATTTTACGAGCTAAATCCTGAAGACTACGGATTCAGCAAAGCATCCAAAGAGGAAGTTGTAGGCGGTACTGCCGAAGAAAATGCACAGATCACTCTCGGCATTTTAAACGGTAAAATAAGAGATGCCAAACGTGATATTGTACTTCTCAATGCAGGCTGCGCTTTATATATATGCGGTAAGGCTGAATCAATCAAAAACGGCATAGAACTTGCCGCCGCAAGTATCGACGGCGGTTGGGCTGCGGCAAAGCTTAATCAGCTTATTGAAAAATCAAACAGTTTTTAATGGTGATTCATATGATTTTAGACGATATAATTGAAAAAAGAAAAATTCAGTTGGAAAGAGAAAAATCGGCTGTACCATTTGCGGAAATCAAAAAAAAGGCGCTGAATATTGATACTCCGTGCTGTGATTTTTACAAAGCTTTAAATGGTGAAAAACTATCTGTAATTTCAGAAGTAAAAAAAGCGTCTCCTTCAAAATCTGTAATAAAAGAGGATTTCAAACCTGTTGAAATTGCAATTGCATATGAAAATGCAGGCGCTGACGCTATTTCATGTCTGACAGAAGAATTTTACTTTCAAGGAAGCAGTAAATATCTTCAGGAAATCAGAAAAGCAGTAGATTTGCCGATACTCCGAAAGGATTTCATTTTTGACGAGTATCAGATTTTTGAGGCAAGAGCAATAGGCGCTGACGCCATACTTCTCATAGCCGCCGTTCTGGATACAGATACCATGAAACATTTTAAAGATATCGCAGAAGGACTTGGCATGAACTGTCTTTTTGAGGCTCACAGCGAAAAAGAGCTTGAATCAATTTTAAAGTGTTCCCCTAAAATAGTGGGAATAAATAACAGAAATTTAAAAACCTTTGAAGTAAGTCTTGAAAATACAGTACGTTTAAGCAAAATGATCCCTGATAAATGCTTACTGGTTTCAGAAAGCGGAATTGCTATCAACGATGATATGAAAAAAGTTAAATCAGCCGGAGCTGACGCCGTTTTAATCGGTGAAACACTTATGAGAAGCGGAAATATCAACGATACTATGGCTTCATTGAGGAAAGATGTATGAAAATAAAATTATGCGGAATAAGACGACTAGAGGATATCCGATATGTAAATGAATTCAAACCCGATTATGTAGGTTTTATTCTGTCCCAAGGCTTCAGACGCTCTATAGGTCTGGGAACATTCTGTGAACTTAAAAGTTATCTTGATAAGAACATCAGAACTGTGGGGGTATTTGTAAACGAACCTTTGAAATACATTTTGAAATATTATGCCGAAGAACTTGACGTGATTCAGCTTCACGGCGATGAAAATGCCGAGTATTTACAAGAATTAAAAAAAATGGTAAAATGTAAAATATGGAAGGCTGTCAGAGTAAAAAATGCTGAGGACATTACAATTGCAGATAAGTTGGGTGCAGATCTTCTGCTTCTTGACAGTTTTTCAGCAAATGAATACGGCGGAACAGGAAAAACCGCAGACTGGAGTATTATTAACAGCGTTGATATAAAAACCCCTTTTTTCCTCGCAGGAGGTCTTAATAAGGATAATATCTGTGATGCCGTCAGAACAGTTAAACCGTACGGTATAGACATCTCCGGCGGAATCGAAACAGACGGTTTCAAAGACAAGGACAAAATAGAAAATATTATGAAACTTATAAGGAGTGGGAACTTTGAATAAAAAAGGTAGATTCGGAATTTACGGCGGTCAATATGTTCCGGAAACAGTTATGCATGCCGTATGTGAACTTGAAGCAGCATATGAGCATTATAAAAATGACAAGGAATTCTGTGAAGAACTCAAGGCTCTTTACAGAGATTATGCCGGACGTCCGTCAATGCTTTACTATGCAGAAAAAATGACTAAGGATTTAAATGGTCCTAAAATTTATATCAAGCGTGAAGATCTGAACCATACCGGTTCACACAAAATAAACAACGTTTTAGGTCAGATCCTTCTTGCAAAGAAAATGGGCAAAAAGCGTATTATTGCGGAAACAGGTGCAGGTCAGCATGGTGTTGCAACTGCTACTGCCGCAGCTCTTTTCGGTATGGAATGTGAAGTATATATGGGTGAAGTTGATATGGAAAGACAGTCTCTCAACGTTTACCGTATGGAACTTCTGGGAGCAAAGGTCACTCCGGCAAAAAGCGGTACCGGCACTCTGAAAGATGCAATCAATGAAGCTATGAAAGACTGGGCTACAAATATCGAAACAACTTATTACTTAATAGGTTCTGTTATGGGTCCTCACCCTTACCCTGAAATGGTACGTGATTTTCAGAAAATCATAAGTAAAGAAATAAAAGAACAGCTCTATGAAAAAGAAAACAAGTTACCGGACTGCGTTGTAGCCTGCGTAGGAGGCGGTTCTAATGCCATGGGGGCTTTCTACAATTTTATCGAAGATGATTCGGTAAGACTAATAGGTGCAGAAGCTGCCGGTAAAGGTATTGATACCAAATATCATGCCGCTACCTCTGCCAAGGGCAGTGACGGTATTTTTCATGGTATGAAATCAATTTTTCTTCAAAATGACGAGGGACAAATCGATGAAGTATATTCTATTTCTGCCGGTCTGGATTATCCCGGAATCGGACCTGAACACGCTGATCTGTTTAAGAGAAAAAGAGCAGAATATATGCCTATAACTGATGAGGAAGCTGTATGTGCATTTGAATATCTTTCAAGAACAGAAGGTATTATTCCCGCTATAGAATCTGCACATGCAGTAGCTGCCGCAATGAAAATTGCTCCTTCAATGAATAAGGATCAAGTTATGGTTATAAATTTATCAGGACGAGGAGACAAAGACGTTTATCAGGTTGCAAGATACAGAGGGGTGAAATTAAATGAACAGGATTGATAAAAAACTTCAACAGTTAAAAGCAGAAAACAAAAAAGCTCTTATTACTTATGTTACATGCGGAGATGGCGGCTATGATACGACTGAATCTGCCGTTTTGAAAATGGCTGAAAACGGCGCTGATATTATTGAACTGGGCGTACCGTTTTCCGATCCGATCGCTGAAGGTCCGGTTATACAGGCTGCAAGCGAACGTGCATTAAAAAACGGTACTACGTTAAAAGGAATCTTTGAGATGGTTAAGCGTCTCAGAAGTAAAACAAATATTCCTTTGCTTCTTATGATGTATGTCAATTCAATTTTTCGTTTCGGTACTGAAAAATTCTTTACAATGTGTGAAGATACAGGCATTGACGGTGTTATAGTACCAGATCTTCCATTTGAAGAAAAAGAAGAAATTCAAGAATCAGCTGATAAGCACAGTATTATTAACATAAGTCTTATTACCCCTACATCAACTGACAGAATAAGTATGATTGCAAAAGAAGCTAAAGGATTCGTTTATTGTGTTTCGTCAACCGGTGTTACAGGTATGCGTTCGAGATTTACTACAGATTTTAACCAATTTATAGGTGAAATTAAAAAGCATACTGATACACCATGTGCTATAGGATTTGGTATTTCAGGTCCGGAACAAGCAAAAAATCTCAAGCAATATTGTGATGGCGTAATTGTAGGAAGCGCTATTGTAAATATAATTGGAAAAAATGGCAAAGATTCTGCCGAAATGGTAGGTAAATTTACAAACAATTTAAGAACTGCGCTTGATGAGTAAGGATGTGTTATTATGGGAACAAGTGCGTCTGAAATATTTGATTTGAGAAACTTTTATTATTATAAGTGCGGAAATATTTTTAGCGGAAGTCTTAATAATTTCAATTACAAAATTATTCCCAAAGAGAATGAATTAACTGTTCTTATATGGCACGGTATGTTGTGCTCCGAACTAGCAGAAATTGAAATTGAAAAAAACTTTCCTCTTGATGAAGATGGATTTGCTAATATGATTAAATGGCTGGAATCCGAATATAAAAAACAAATATAAAAATGACCGTTTATGTTGAAATTACATAAACGGTCATTTTGCCGCGATATCTTTCGTTTTAAATAAAGTCTTTAAATATACCTACAGTCCTCTGATGCGGGAACATATTTTAAGCTTGGAATATCCATTTCGCATTTTTAATGCAAAATGATTTTATGATGGATTTGTCCGACGTCGAAAAATTTTTTTGTATGAAAAAAATACTTGACAAATATACCACAACAGTTTATAATATTCATAAACTATTTTTTAGGGAGATGAGAAAAAGGCTATGGACGATGACGATGGCGATAATAATAACGAATACCGCATTTTTATTTATATGTTTACATCAGGCATGATCCGCTATCTACGGGAATAGGTGGATTGTGCCTTTTTGTGTTTAAAATATATTAAATAAGGAGATCATTATGAATCAAATAATTTTACAGATAATTCTTATTGCGCTGAATGCGGTGTTTGCGGCTACCGAGATAGCCGTTATTTCATTAAACGATCAAAAGCTCGAAAAAATGGCGGAAAGCGGCGACAAACGCGCCAAAAAACTCGTTAATCTTACCTCACAACCGTCAAAATTTCTCTCTACTATTCAAGTAGCGATAACTCTTTCGGGCTTTCTAGGAAGTGCCTTTGCGGCGGATAATTTCTCTGCTTCCCTCACAAAGCTCATTATGAAAACAGGTATAGGCATACCCGAAAAGACCTTGGACACTATATCGCTCATTGTAATAACCCTGTTGCTGTCTTACTTCACGATAATCTTGGGAGAGCTTGTTCCAAAACGTGTTGCCATGAAAAATTCCGAAAAACTTGCGCTCGCCATATCAGGAATAATTTCGTTCGTTTCAAAGATATTCTCGCCTATAGTATGGCTGCTCACAGTATCGACTAACCTTGTACTGAAGCTTCTCGGTATAGATCCCGACAACAACGACAACGAAGTGACCGAGGAAGAAATACGCATGATGCTCGATCAGGGCAGAGAAACGGGCACTATCGACGAGAGCGAAAAAGAATTCATAGATAATGTTTTCGATTTCGACGACACTCAGGTAGACACCGTTTTCACCCACCGCAAAAAAGTCGATTTCATATCCACCCGCGACGATCCCAAAATCTGGAAGGAAACAATTTATAAAGAATGCCACAGCAAATATCCCGTATGCGGAGATAATTTCGATGATATCATAGGAGTTCTTGATGCTAAGAAATACTTCCGTCTCGAAAACAAGAATCGCGAGAACATTATGAACGAATGCGTCAGTCCTGCGTATTTCGTGCCGGAAACAATAAGTGCAGACGTACTTTTCAAGAATATGAAGGAAAGCGGCAACCATTTTGCCATAGTACTAGATGAATACGGCGGTATGTGCGGAGTAGTGACAATGACCGACCTAATAGAAGAACTAGTGGGAGATATCAACTTATAAGCGGATTTTTTACGAGGCGTTGTACTTCCTTTGCAAAACAACGAAAAAGTAACCTGATGTTTAGAAACTCGCTCGGGCAAATAAAGTATAATTACATAATAATGGAATAGCTGTATTATAAATTCATTTGACGATAAGAAAGATCTGTAAATCCTTTAGATAAGTATAATTTTTTTGCACCCATATTTGATTCTGTTATTTCCAAACGAAAACGTGCGGCGTTATCTTTATACTTATCAATAACAAAATCAATAAGTTCAGAACCGATTCCCTGAGATCTAAATTCAGGTTTTACATAAATTTCATCAATCCAAACTACCATTCCGCCTGCTTCATTGGAATATGTCAATGCAAGAAGAATATAACCAGCAGTTTTATTATTTTTTTCACATACATAAGCTTTTGCAAAATCTAAACCTTCCATTAAAAGATTAAATGTTTTTTCCATATTAGATACAGGAATAGAATGATCAACGCCATCTGTATTATAAAAATCCATGCACATTTTAATAAAATCGATTTTATCATCCGATTTTATTTCACGAATCAATTATATCACCTCATATATTTAAACAGCAAGTGAATATTCACTTGCTGTTTTGAATTATAATAATTAATTATTATTCTTTTACACCGCCAAGTGCAACGCCTTCAACAATGAAACGTGACAGTAAGAGATAGATAACTACAACTGGAATAATTGATAATGCAATACCTGCATAAATTACACCATAGTCAGCAATTTTATCATTTGACTTAAGCATATTAATCATCATAGGCATTGTTATCTGTTCAAACTTACGTGAAACAAGGATCATTGATGGCTGGTAGAAGTTGTTCCAGTTTTGAATGAAAGCAAAGATTGCCTGAACAGCAATAGCTGGCTTCATCATAGGAATAGCAATTGTAAGGAATGTCCTAAATTCTCCGCAACCGTCAATTCGCGCCGCTTCGACAATATCAAGCGGGAAAGAAGATTTCAAATACTGCCTCATAAAGAAAACAATAGCAGGAGCAGCAATTGTAGGAACAATTAAAGGAATAAACGAGTCCGAAAGTCCCAATTTAATCATAAACTGCAAGAAACCAACTGATGTAACCTGCATAGGAACCATCATAACTACAAGGATAAATGTATATGCCGGTCCTCTAAGTTTAAAATCATATACAACAAGACCATATGCTGTTAAAGCTGAGAAGAAAACACTAAGAACCGTACTGCCTACAGCAATAATAGCACTGTTCTTGAAACCGATAAACGGATCAAATTGAAACATTGGGTCATTAAGAAGCTTCTTAACATTTGCAGCAAGATTACTTCCCGGAATAAATGAAACAGAACTAATAATATCTACATGTTTACGTGTTGCATTAATTATCAATATGTAAATTGGAACAAGACAAATAAGAGTCAAAATAATGCAAATGACAAAATAAACCATAGATTTAGCACGGAGCTTAGCCGAATAATTTTCCTTTGGCTGACTCATATCTCCATACCCCCTAAACCTTTTTGTTTTGCCTTAAGAGCTTTCATATTAGCCTTACGTTCTTTCTTCCTAGCCGCTTCATCTTTATCACGATTAAAAAAGAAAGTAATAGATCCTAGCACAATTGTAATTACAAACAAAATAACAGATGCTGCTGCTGAGAATCCATAGTTTGGATTCGGCATTTTTTCACGAAAATGCTCATAAATAAATACCGCAACAGTTTTCGTATATTCATTTCTCTGCGTACCTTTAGTATACATATAAGGAATATCAAACATCTGTAAGCCACCGATCATTGATGTGACCATTGTATATAACATTATAGGTCTAAGGAGCGGCAAAGTTATCTTTCTGAATACCTGACCACTGCTAGCGCCGTCAATATTTGCAGCTTCAAACAATGATGGATTCAATCCCATAATACCAGACATGAGCATGATCATAGTATTACCGAACCACATCCAGCACTGAATAAACATTATCATGCCTCTGGACTGCCAAACGCCTGTTACAAACTTAATTGGATTATCAATTAAACCTACACTAAGTAAAAGATTATTTATAGGACCATACTTAGATTCAGCAAAAAGTGAAAGATATAGAGCAGCAACAGATGCAGCAGTAATAATATTAGGCATGTACATTACTACTTTGAAGAAACCTTTTCCCGGAATTTTAAGCTTTGCGTCAGTAAACCAAACGGCAAGCAAAAGAGAAATAATAATCTGCGGGATAAAGTTACCAATCCAGACAATAAATGTATTACCTAATGTCTGAAAAAATGTTTCATGAATAGCCGATGCTGTACGTCCCATGTTACCAGTACCGAACAGCAAAGCTTCAAAGTTGCCCAAGCCAATAAATTCATCAATTTTCTTACCATTGCCCTTAAAGCTAAGAATAAAAGTATTGATTAATGGCCAAAGCTGGAAAAAACAATATACCAAAAAGAAGGGCAAAATAAAGAAATAACCGTATTTAGCATAGCTGATTGAACGAATATTTCTTTGTGCAGCAGATGCCATAAAGTACACCTCTCTCTAAGAAATCAGATTAATAATACATGTATACGGGATGGATTATACCACCCCGTAGGCATGTTAAAGAAAATAAAATAATTTAATTATTCAACTGTAATATCTGTAACAGATTCAGCTACTCTATCCTTAAAGTCTTCGATACAAGCAGCTGCATCAGCTGTTTCACCTGCACAGTAAGCATTTACTGCATCAATGAATGCCTGCTTAATTGAAGCATCATAAGGAGTGATAAGACCGTTCAGATTGATGTTCTTACCAGTTTCGTGAAGAACTGCGAACTGATCCTGACCACCGAGAAGTGGGTTGCTGTTAGAACCTTCGCTAACAATTTCTTCCATTACAGCCATGTTATTTACATAGTCAGGCTTGCCGAGAGCATACTTCTTCATAGATGTGTTATCAACTGTGAAGTAGTTGATGAAGTTAGCAGCCATATCTGCATTATCTGTCTTAGGTGATACGCAGATCCATGTACCGCCCCAGTAGTAAGGTGTAGGTCCCTGGCATACGTTCCACTTGCCGTATGTAGCACCGCCTTCACCGCCTGCAGCAGAAAGAAGGATTGATTCGCCGAAGCCCCATGTTGATACAAAGTAACCCATTGTATCGTCTGTCTGGCCTGCAGCCTTCCATTCGTCTGTCCACTGGTTAAGTTCTGTAACATAACCATTGTCTCTCATATTCTTAGCAAGATCAATAAATGTGTTGCAGAAATCGTCAACAGCAAGCTTATCATCTACAACCCATGGTGTAGATCTGTTAGCAGCGAATGCCTGCCAGATACCGCCGAGTGTTGTTGTCAGAGCTGTCTTATTGCCTGAAGCATCATATACTTCCTTAGCTGTAGCCTGGAATGCATCCCAGTCAGAAACCTTAGCCTGCATTTCTTCAGGTGTCTTAACGCCGAGGTATGATTCAGCCAGATCTGTTCTGTAGCACCAACCACCAGGAGCTGCCTGCCATGAAACGCCCTTGATTACACCGTTGGAATCCTTACCGATATCCATTGTATATGCATACTGACCAGCAAATGCGTCATCTGAGAAACCAAGATCGCTCATAGGAGCTGTTGCTGAATCGTCGTTAATGTACTTGAGAGCCCAGTCAGCTTCAACCATGAAGATATCAACGTCAGAACCGCCGAGGAAGTACTGGTCATACTGAGCAGAAGCTTCACCGCCGCCAACACCGAAGTTTACAAAGTTGATCTGATCATCTGTGTAGCCTGTATCAGCTTTCCACATGTCGAGCATAACATTTACGTCATCAGGTGTCCAGCAAAGGATTGTCATCTTGTCGCCGCCTGTTGGAAGTGAACCTGAATATGTAAATTCGCCCTGTTCAGCAGTTGAGCTTTCACCTTCAGAAGAAGATTCAGAATTTGATGATGATTCACTGCTGCTGCTTTCTTCTGAAGAAGATGATGATGAAGATGAGCTGCTATCACCACATCCTACAAATGCTGTTGCAGAGATTGCAAGAGTAGCAACCAGTGCTAATGTTCTTTTTAATTTGTTCATTGGTAGTTTTCCTCCTTAATAATTATATTATATTTTAAAAATAAAATATAATAAACTGTTTGTTTATATGAAAACCGTCAAATGTGCTTGACAGTATTTCCCTTGATTAAATGACCGCCGACTATAATATTATGCTGACTAAACGGAATTTCAATTTTTTTAATAATTTTAATCAGCAGATCTGCAGCTGTACGACCTATTTCATATGTATTCTGACAGAACGTTGTAAGACTCGGATTCATCAGCTGCGTCATTTGAATACCGTCATAACCAACAATTGAAATATCGTCTGGAATCGTCTTACCGACTTTTTTAACAGCATTCATTGCTCCTATTGCAGATAAATCGTCTGGAACAATTATACACGTAGGGGGATCAAGAAGATTCATCATTTCCCCAGTAAGTTTTTCAGTAATTTCAGAATCAAGATGTCTGCCCTGCTTCAGATAGTCAGGCTGAAGCTGAATTCCAAGTTCTTTTATTGTGTCCCGATATGAATTAAGTCTGGTTGTTGTAACCTGTGAGCTGTCACCGTAAATATACGCAATCTTCTTATGACCGCATTCATAAACATATCTTACTATAGCGCTTATACCTTCGGCATTATCTGATGATACGGAATAACCGTTTTCATTTCTGAAATCAATAGAAACCATGGGGATATCTCCATCCATCAGTTCTCGGACTTCATTACTGTAAAAATCAACGCATGCCGCAAGAATACCGTCAACACACCTATAAACGCAATGCTCGTAATACGACATAGAACTGCCGCCTATCTGACCGCATATAAACGTTATATCATAGCCTTTTTTCTCAGCCTCGACTCTAAAACCATCAAGAACAGCTGAAAAATAGCAATGCGTCAGACCGCTTTTAGCTTTGTCATTAAGTAAAACACCAATGTTGTATGTCTTGTTTGTTTTCAGTGCCCTGGCCTGAGCATTCGGAAGATAGCCGAGCCTTTTGGCAGTTTCGCAAACAAGCTGCTTCGTAGCAACACCGACATCACTATGATTATTCAAAGCTTTACTTACTGTCGCTATTGATACTCCGCATTCTTCTGCAATGGTCTTTATTGATACCATTATGACATCGCCTTTCCGTTCAAGTGGTATAAAAATTCTTGAACACTATGAAAACTGAAAAATAATCGAACGCTTTCGTATCAATAATATACAATATTGACAACGAAAAGTCAATGCCTAACATCAATCCTTAATATTTTTTTAGCGATTTAAACAAATTAAATATTTTATTTTTGTGCATTTTAACGTATAAAATACAAGTTATAGAATATAGTTACAAAACGGTTAAAGTATATTTTTTGTTCAATATTAAAAAAATATATCTTTTTTTGGTGTATTTCCACATTTATTCTTTTAAAAACATACCATTCATTTATAATAATGTGCATTACATTAAACATATAACTTTTTTAAAACGAATTTTACTTTACGTAAACATAGTTTTTTATATCTTGGAATTTTTCCGGCGTCATATTTTCAGCATAAAGCAATTCATATATATTCTGAAAATAGTGTATACTTGTCCTCAGCTTCACAATATTTTCCGCTGTCATAATATCGATTCCGGGAAGCTTCTGAAAATCTTCTGCCGATGCCGTATTAATATCCAAAACAGGTATTACAGCTTCCGATGTTTCCGATGTCTGTTCAGTAAAATTTTCCATTGGCGGAGACACAGAGTTTTCAGACGGTATAATTTCCTGAGCAACAAACTCCTCTGCTTCCCGTACATCTTCAGTTTCTTCTTCGTCCATTTTTTCATATGTTACATATATATGCGGCTCTATCGCACTGTATGTCCCCTCACCTATTCCGCTGACATTCATTATTTCATAAGTACTGTAAAACGGTCCGAAAGCGTTTCGGTAATCAACTATTTTCTGTGCCGTAATTTCGCCGATGCCTTTAAGCTTCATAAATTCTTCCACAGACGCCGTATTCAAATCAAGATACAAAAATTCCGTTTCTGTTTCTGCTTCTGTTATAGCAAGAATACTTTCAGATACAGCCGCTGTGGACTCCATAACACTATTTTCATTCTTCGCCGTCGATGATTCGGCAAAAGATGAAACAAATTCCGTTTCCGGTTGTGTATTTTCCCAAAATTGATAATAATCAGATACATCAGGCGTTTCCTTTTTGCTTTCCTTTGAAAACAGAACAATAGATACTGATATAAAAACCAAAAAAGATATGCTGAAATATAAAATAAGGTTCTTTTTCATAAAATATACTTTCCATGTAATTCGCTTTATATAAGCGTTATTCGACACAATTCGACATTTTCAAGCCGTAAAAAAATTATTTTAATTATATTTAAACATTGACTTTTTTATCACATCACAATATAATTATAAATAAGAAATTAAAAATATTTTTAGTATACGGAGGATTTTATGACTACTGCTGCTATTACGTCAATATCGGAAACAACTACAACTACGGAAACATCTGTTGTTACCGAGTCTTTTCAGGAAATCCTATCCAGCGCTATAAACAGTCCGGTCAAGGAAACTGACAAGCTGGAAATAATCATAAGCGCAGTAGGCAATAAAGCCAAGGACATGCTGCCGTCTCTGGGAACTGCAGCTTTAACTTTTTTAATAGGAATATTAATCACAAAATCTATTTTAAGAATTTTTAAAAAATGCCTAAATAAGGCAAATATTGACGCAGCGGCTATAGGGTTTATTTCCTCTATACTCAAAGTACTTCTTTATATTATAACAATAATTATTGCTTTGTCAATACTTAATATACCAATGACGTCAATCATAGCTGTTTTAAGCGCTGCTGGACTTGCTATAGGACTGGCTTTGCAGAACAGTCTGTCAAATCTTGCCGGAGGATTTATAATATTATTTTCCAAACCGTTTAAATCCGGAGATTTTGTAGAGACTAACTCTGCCTCCGGAACAGTAGAAAGCATAAGTATTCTTTATACAAAAATTCTCACTACCGACAATAAAACAATATATATACCCAACGGAAAGGTTGCTGATTCCCAGATAATAAATTACAGTGAACAAAACAAACGCCGAGTTGATTTTGAATTTGGAATCAGCTATTCAGACGATCTTGAACGCGCCAAAAAAATTATTACAGAACTTGCTCAAAAGCATGAACTTATTCTCAAAGAACCCGAACCGCCGTTTGTAAGATTAGGGGTTCAGGCAGAAGATTCTTTGCAAATTGTTGCACGCGTATGGACCGCAACAGAAAATTACTGGCAGGTAAAATTTGATTTTACCGAAATGGTAAACCAGGCGTTTAACGAACATAACATAACTATTCCGTTCAGACAGCTTGACGTACATATTCATAAAGGAGACTCATTGAAATAATGGAAGATATAAACCAGAATATATCAGTACAGCCGGAGCCGCCTCCGGTCAGTAAAAAAAAGAATAGAAGCGGCTGCATATCAAAACTTGCAAAACTGACGCTTATTCTGTTTATAGTATGGTGGTTTAATAACTGCACTCTCAAAACAACCAAAGCAGAAATAAAATCCGATAAGATAAAAAATGAAATAAAAATTGCTGTACTCAGCGATCTGCACGCTTCCGATTATCCGTTTTCAATAAGCAATGAAAGAATCGTTAAAAGAATAAACAAAATAAATCCGGATGTAGTATGCGTTCTGGGAGACATGCATTCAAGCAACGCATCGGAAGATGAAAAACAAATTTCTATGAACCTTATGACAGATATAATCAAAGACGGCTTTAAGCTTTATTTTGTTCTGGGCGAGCATGACGACAGACACAATGAATATGTATCTAAAATGGAAAAAAACGGAATAAATGTGCTGGATCAGGAATCTGAAACTATTAAAATAAAGGATACTGAAATTACTTTTTATGGCATAAGCAACGCCTACTTCTCTCCAACATTTGATCTTTCTAATGAATTTGAACTGAATAAAAATACATATAACATATTACTTGCACACATCCCAATGTATAAAGATTATGAATCATTCGGTGCAGACCTTACTCTTTGCGGCGATACACACGGCGGAGTGATTCAGATACCGTTCCTGGGGCCTGCATATCATAACAGCCAAATACTTCCGGAACTTTTCGGCAGTAAAGAAAACGTGTACGATAAAGGTCTGTTCAGCTACAGCGGCGGATATATGTTTATTACCTCAGGTATAGGAAATTACCCGATTCCTGCAAGATTTAACAATCGCCCCGAGATTGGTGAAATTATAATAAAACCTGAATGATTTAATATTTTCGTTTATTAATACTGTTTTTTATTTTAATTTTATTTTTTTCTTGCAAAACGGAAAAAAATAGTGTATAATAATAATTATGTATTATAAATTTTAATATAGGAGAGTGTTGCAATATGGATCTGACCGCTCTATATTCCATGGCTGAAAAGCTTGAAATCAGCTATGTAACTGCCGTTGTAATCACCGGTCTCAGCGTTGTTTTTTTAGGTCTTGTCATTCTTATACTTTTTGTTTGGGCTTTCGGCAAAATTTTTACTTCAAGAAATAAGCCTACCCCAAATGAAAAAGTTCCTGCACCCAAAGTAACTGCGCCTGCACCCGTAACTGCGCCGGTTAATGTTTCCAACGATAGTGAAGATGAAATTATAGCGGTTATTTCTGCTGCCGTTGCTTCGATGGGACAGGCAGACGGAAAGAATTACAGAGTTAAATCTGTCAAAGCCGTTAAAAACAGACCTTCAAGATCTGCATGGTCACTGGCAGGCGTTCAGAACGATACTATGCCGTTCTGATTCAATCAGCATAATTTTATGAAAGGATTAATTATCTATGGGTGAAGTTTTCAGTATCTTTATAGATACCATTAAAGATCTTGCTCTTTCCAGCGGTATTGCTCATATGGACTGGAAAAGCGGCATAATGATTCTTATATCATTCGTTTTTATGTATCTTGCAATTGTAAAGCAATTTGAACCGCTTCTTCTTCTTCCGATTTCATTCGGTATGTTTTTGACAAACCTTCCTGAAGCGGGTATGTACCATCCGGAATTATGGGCTAACGCTTCCAATATCGACTTCGGACAGGTATTGCATGAGGGCGGTCTTCTTGATATTTTATATCTAGGGGTCAAGCTGCAAATATATCCTCCTCTTATATTCCTGGGAATTGGTACAATGACTGACTTCGGTCCGCTTATTGCCAATCCGAAAAGCTTTTTGCTGGGCGCTGCCGCACAGGCAGGTATCTTTCTTACATTTATCGGTGCCGCAGTGCTTGGATTCTCAGCTGCTGAATGCGGTTCTATAGCCATTATCGGCGGCGCTGACGGTCCTACAGCTATCTATGTTTCAAGTAAGCTTTTAAGCGGCGGCGGATATAAAATAAGTACCGGTACAATTGCTCTGGCTGCTTATACATATATGGCTCTTGTTCCTGTTATCCAGCCTCCGATAATGAAACTTCTGACAAGCAAAAAAGAACGTGCAATAAAAATGCCTCAGCTTCGTCAGGTTTCAAAAACAGAAAAAATTATTTTCCCTATTGCAGTTACGTTAATTGTTGCACTTCTTGTTCCTTCAGCTGCCCCGCTGGTTGGTATGCTGATGCTGGGCAATTTGTTTAAGGAAAGCGGTGTTTGCAGCAGACTTGTTGATACAGCTCAAAATGCTTTGATGAATATTATCACTATATTCCTCGGCATTTCTGTTGGTGCTACAACTCAGGCTGACAAAATTATTAATATTGAATTCGGTAAGGTTATCATTCTCGGTGTCGTTGCATTTTCTGTAGGTACTGCATGCGGCGTATTGTTCGGTAAAATCATGTGCAAGGTTACTGGCGGCAAGGTTAACCCTCTTATCGGTTCAGCAGGTGTTTCTGCCGTTCCTATGGCTGCCCGCGTTTCACAGAAGGTTGGTGCGGAAACTGATCCCACAAACTTCCTGCTTATGAATGCTATGGGACCAAATGTTGCCGGAGTTATAGGCTCCGCAGTTGCTGCCGGAATTCTTCTGAGTGTTATTTAATTATATATAAAATTAATAATCGGTCGACATGACCGATTATTTTTTTACAAGATTTTCACTTGACTTATTATGCTGCATGATTTATAATTTACTTTGGAAGCTATATAATAATAATGAGGTGTTAAAAATGATAAGTGCCGTAGGTTCCAAAAAAAATATTCTTGAATTACCGTTTTATAACTGTATTTCTGATATTTTTGAAAGTAAAGAAATTCAAAAACTAGGTGATATAACTCACCATATATATACTACAAGACTTCAGCATAGTCTTAATGTTGCATATTATAACTATATTATATGTAACTTTTTTGGTTTTAATGCTGTTTCTGCCGCCCGTGCCGGACTAATGCATGATCTTTTCTATTATAACCGAAAGGAAAGAGTTAAACATAAAGGTGAAAAATCACATTGTGCACATCATCCGGTTTTAGCTGCTGAAAATGCCAGAGAAGTATTTGATGTAAGTCTTCTTGAACATGACATTATTGTAAAACACATGTGGCCAATGACATTTAAGCTTCCCAAATACAAAGAAAGTTATGTTATTGTATTTGTTGACAAATATTGCGCACTACTCGAAGTAATGTCACCTAAATACCAGAAGATCAAAAACAGATTTATTAAAAATAAAGTTCAAACTGCTGTTTAATGCTGTATTTAAGAAAGGCGCTGATATATAATCAGTGCCTTTTATTTTAAATATACTTAAGTGTGTCAATAATTATATCAGAACAATTTTCTACACCGAATTTTCCGCTGTTAAGACAAATATTATAATGTTCCTTAAGTCCCCAAGTATGACCAGTATTGCCGCTGTAAAAAGATTCGCGGCGCTTGTCATTCTTTTTTATAATATATTCAGCAGAACCAGGACTCACACCATATTCTTCAATAACACGCTTAATGCGGCTTTCCATATCAGCATAAATAAATGTATGGAAACATGAATCAAGATCACGAAGAATAAAATCCGCACACCTTCCAATAATCACACAACTTCCTGAAGAAGCCATTTTATTTATTATTTTTACTATTTCATTGTATAGAATATTTGACTTTGATATAATATTATCTATTTTTTTACCGGATTTGGACGCCAAAGATAACTTATATAAAAAACTTTGTGAAACTTCTTCCTGCATGCTTTCCAGATATTCTTCCGGAACATTGCATTTTTCAGCTGCTTGTTGAAGTATTTCCTTATTGTAGCATGGTATACCCAATTTGTCGGCCACCTTTTTACCGATTTCAAGTCCGCCGCTTCCAAATTGTCTTTCCAAAGTTATTACTATTTTTTTATTCATCGAAATCATCCCCATTACAATTTGAGTAATATTACAAAAATAATACAAAGTTGTTGAACTAATTTATTTATTTTTATGAATTATATTATACCATGTTATTTGATAAAATGCAAGTATAAATATATTTTTTCTTTAAATTGTCATAATTATAATTATATAATATAAAAAATATGATAGGGATAATTATGTAAATTAATGAAATTAAAGATCCAGAATCTAAATGTACCAAAATTTTAATTAATACTATACATATCAAAAAGGCTGCGCATAATATATACGCAGCCTTTCTCATGTACCATTTAATTATTATTTTAACTAATCTTCGCAATTTTTAGATTTAATTCTTTCAGTTATAAAATTACCTATCTGATCTTCTTCAATGCCTAAAACAAAAGCAAATTCCTGGTGAATTAAATGTTCAGCATCCTGCATCATTCTTTCATCGGCAGCAAGGAGTTTTTTACCCTTTAATCGTTGATTTTCCTGTTGAATATATAAAGTATGCATCATTGAAATAATCTGATGGTAATCGTCGCTTCTTAGTACAGAGTTAAATATATTTTTTCTTGTATTTTTATCCTCGTACCATTGCGTTTCAGCTTCAGGCATTTCATCAATCAAACTATAAATTTCTTCCTTAGTAAGCAGGTTTCTTACTTTTGATTCACAATTATTGCATGGAATATAATAAGAAGAATTTTTGGTTCTGATTGGTATAAGCTTAAAATATTCAATTTCATCAACACCGTTAAAGCATTTTTTTACTTTGCTTTCAATCCGACAGATTTCCTTTGAACAGTAAACAACATAATTTCCGATATTATAACTCATTTTTGCACCTCGCTAACTGCAGTTAAGGTATGATTTATGTTAAACTTTACTAATAATATTATACCATATTTGAAATTGATTTTCAAAGGTATAATTGCATAAAATTCCTTTACTGATAAATTGGGTACAATTGTAATAATGCATAAAACCGGACGTGCTGTGAAGGAATATGAATATGCAGATGACCATCAAACCAATACCGAAAATCCCATGGTTACAACCGAGTTCAGCATTCAGCATAATTTTATGCCTTGGAAAATACCATACTTACCGATATAAAGCCGTCTTTTATTTCAGCAAAAATCTCTCCGTTCATCTTATGCATAAGCTGTCGGTTGATGTAAAGTCCCAGACCGCTGCCTTTTTCGTTCTCAGCATTTTCTCCTCTCCAGAAGCTCTCAAAAATGTGAGGCAATTCGTTTTCAGAAAGGGTACAGCCACTATTCCTGACTGTAATAAGCAAGCAGCCGTCCTCCTCTGAAATCTGTATATCTATGCTTTTTCCGTCACCATATTTGATTGCATTCTCCATCACATTCTGCAAGACCTCAACGCTGCGGTCAAGGTCACCTTTCAGCAGACGATCCATATAACTTCCCACGAAAAAATCCGTTCTGATGAGCCGTAGCTTTTCCGTATAATACAGCTTAATCTTACTGATAAGCTCCGACAGATAAAATTCGCCCATTTCCACTTCAAGGCTTAGAAAATCCTCCCTTGAGGCAGTAATGATCTGCAAAACGTAGCTTTCTATCTCGTCAGCTTTGGTATTGATGCTTTCGGCAATTTCAATCTGTTTCTCTCTGCCGTCATACAACCCCTTTGAAAGTGCCTTTGAATAAAGCTTTATCGCAGACAGCGGCGTTTTGATGTCATGTGACAAAGATAAAAGCAGCATTTTCTTATCCCTCTGCAAATCAAGCTCACGCTGTTTCTGTTGCTCCATATTTTCACGAAGCAGATCAACACCCCAGATAAATCTGCCGAAAAAGCGGCTTTTATCTTCTTTTATCGGACACGTAAGATTCCCCTTTGACAGTTCATAAGGAACGTTTGTCAGATTTTCAAAAGGCAGCAGAATCTTTATCCGTATAAATATCAGAACTCCTATAATCATCGCAGATAGAATACCCAGAATAATATTTACCATAAGCATCACGCTGCTTTTGTCCGACTCCATATCCGTTGTATAGTCGAAACGATAAAGCACACCATTTATTTCACGGATCGTATAGTCGCTGTCGGAATCATAAAATTTGTCTCTGTATTTTTCAATATGCGTAACATATTCGCAGCCTGACATATCCACACTGTCAAAACCGCTTTGTTCAATTTCAAATACAAGCCTGTTTATCTCTACACGATATGGCCTGCCGCTGTCTGTATTATCCGAAGAAGCAAATAACAGATTGAATACGGCAAAAATCAAAATTATCATTGCAATTACAGCGACGAATATCTTATTAAACGCTTTCATATTTGTAGCCTACGCCCCAAACGGTCAAAATTTTCTTCGGATTTTTCGGATCATCTTCAATTTTCTGCCGAAGCCATTTGATATGTACAGTAAGGGTCTGCTGCTCCGAAAAGCTGTCACTGCCCCAGATCTGATTGAAAATATATTCCTTGCTCAGAGCCTTACCCTTGTTTTCCATAAGAAGCACAAGCAGGTTAAATTCCTTTGATGTCATTTCAACGAGTGTACCGTTTTTGTACACTGTACGGCTGATCTTATTTATGCGGATATTGCCGTCGGTCAATTCGGAGACAGCATATCTCCGCTTAAATATTCCACCTATCTTTGCAAGCATGATGTCAATATCATATGGCTTTTCAATGTAATCATCCGCACCAAGAATAAGTCCGTTAAGCTTATCCTCCTTTTCTGTTTTTGCACTTACAATAAGAATAGGTGTGTTGCTTTCCTCACGAATTTTTCTGCACACCGCAAAGCCATCCATACCCGGCAGCATAATATCCAACACAACAAGCCTTGCACCGTACTTTTCATAAATCGACAAGGCTTTTTCACCGCTTTCCGCCATAGATACTGTGTAATTTTCCGCACGAAGAAAATCACACAGCAATCCACTCAACTCCTTGTTATCTTCCACAATAAGAATATCAGTCATAATAAATCCTTTCAAAGATATGACTGCTGATAATATCTTACCATCCAAGTTCCAGCAGCCAGTTATTCAGTGATCGTTCACGCTCTCTCATCTGAGAAGCGTTTTCGTATCTGTCTAAATTATACTCACCTTTTATGTTTCCGTCAACTATGTAAAGCGCTCTTGTACATTTTGCTGCAACCTTTACATCGTGAGTGACAAGCATTATTGTCGTACCTTCATCGTTAAGCTTCAAAAGCTCCTCCATTACCTCGTCTGAGGAAGTGCGGTTCAATGCACCCGTCGGCTCATCGGCAAATATCATTTTTGGTCGGTTTATCATACTGCGGCAGATACAGGCACGCTGAAGCTGTCCGCCGGAGACTTCATTAATGTCATTGTCGGCAATATCAATAATGCCCAGCTTGCGCATAAGATCCTGACCGTGCTGTACGGTCTCTTTGCGTGTTTCAGTATTCTTTTTCGACTGGCAGGCAGGAAGAATAATATTGTCCAGTACGGTCAGATTTTTCAGCATATACATCTGTTGAAAGATAAATCCCATTTCATCAAGCCTAAGACTTGCAAGTTCTTTCTCACCCAATTTAGCAATATTCTCTCCACAGAAGTCCACTTCACCGGCAGTGATACTGTCCATCCCCGAAACGGCATAAAGAAGCGTGGACTTGCCCGAACCTGAAGGTCCCATAATTGCCACCATTTCTCCTTCAGAAACAGTAAAATTTACATTTTTCAGAACGTTATTCTGGCGTTTATTTACGATATATGTTTTACATAAATCTTTAACGTTTAAAACTGTATTTGTATTCATAGCTGTTCTCCTTTGATTATTCAATATTTGAGGCTTCCGCAGCAGAAACTTTTCTTAAATTCTGCGCTGAAATAAATGCGGCAAGTTCCGTTACGATCAGCACGATCAACGGATAGAGCACATAAACCTCCAGAGGCATTATATCAAAATGAATGCTGTATGCTCCCATCATTTGGAATACAGGCTCAACTGTCAACTTTGAAAGAGGTGTGGAAAGACACGTACCCAAAACTATTGATATCAGCAAAACAATTCCAATTCGTATGGTCTGCCATGCAACAAGAGAAGAATTTTTAAAGCCTATGGCTTTCAGTACTGCAATTTCACCTTTTTCTTTTATAATAAAACTTTTTACCATAAGTAAAACAACCAGTATATTGATGCACAGAATTATACTTAGAATAAGTTTTTTTACACCTTCCAGCTGTCCGGCAACATCGCCAATCATATAGTCGATATATTCACCGGCATTATAAACCTTTGCATCATGATATAATTCCTTAAGCAGAGATTTTCTTTCTATAAGTGTTTTGCTGTCGGGATCATCAGTATATTTTATCTGAATGCCGAAACCTCCTGACGCATAGTTATAATCAAGCTGCTCGTCCTGGTAAAAGCGTATGCCTTCACCCAGATTGTTCATGGACTGATTGATAGCAGTTACAGTGTAGGTTTTTACTTCTTCACCTATTTGAATATTGACGTCATCGCCGATCTCTGCACCAATATTGTCTGCCACAATATAGGAAATTGCTACCTCGCCGTTATTCTGCGGAGGGGTTCCCTCAAGGTATGAATACATATCCGCAGTAACCTCTCCCTTACCCTGAAAAGCAAGAGAAGACATTTTTTTATCTCCATGTGCAATACTAAACCGGAACATTACCTCTTGAAATACATCCGCTTCTATATTGTTTTCACTAAGTTTTTTCCTGACATCGTCAAGTCTGCCGCTGATCATTTGTTCATTGTTTCCGTCAGCAGAAAATAACAGTTCCTGAGAAATTACGTGATCACAGTCTGCCATGTTGAACATTGTAATTAATTTATCCGATTTTAGTGTATTGATAGTGTTTACAGGAATAATGATCAGTAGCAGTCCCACAGTAAAAATCAAAATCATTGAAAAAAATCTTTTGGGACCGCTTAGAATATCATTTATTGCCATAAAAGGTACGGGAGAAAGTTTTGATTTGCTTAGATGAATAAATCCTTTATTTTTGTAACGTTCGCCTGTTTTACCGCTTCTAATTGCGTCGATCGGCGAAAATTTCCTGATCTTTCTTGTGCAGAAATAACAAAACAAAACAACAACAACCGCAGTACTTACAGCGCAGGCAGCATTCAGAATAAATTTACCATCACTTGAAATAATGATATTTTGAGAAGCATTTTCTATCAGGAGTTTGCTGAACGGAAAGCTGAGTACAAGTCCGATTGAAGCACCAATGACAGATATTGCAAGATATTTTACTATGTAAAGCTCTCTGATTTTGTTGTTTGTAATTCCAATAGCTTTCATAACGCCGATTTCACGGAATTCCTCGCTCATCGTGAAGTTGATTGTAAAATGAAGAATAACCATAGAAATCAGAATAAGACATATACTGACAATCAGAACAACGGCCGCTATGAGCATATCCATAATGTACATCCGCTTGATTCCCGAATAGTTCATATTCATAATCATCTGCAAATCAAGATTATAAAACTTATCCATAAATTCAGTATCGTCAGTATAAACTCCAATAGAATCCATGATATCTGCCTGCTCACTGCAAAACAGCTTAAAGTCGTTTTCACTTACCAGAAAACGCGTCATCCCAATCATCGCCGAACCAAAAAGAGCATCCTTTATATACCCCTTTAAAGTAAATTCCTTTTTAACGCCGTCTGCTTCTACTACAATTTTACATCCTTCATAAAAATTATTTTCATCAGAATTGAAAATTTCGGCGGTAACATAAATTTCGCCGTCATTTACTTGAGTCAGCTCATTGGAATTCCTGTCAAATACCTTTGTACCGTTTATGGTCGATAGGCACAGGCTGTTTCCGTATTCAAACTGATCCCCGCTGATATTAACATTGACAGGATCAATTTGAAGAAGCTCTGTACAGCTGTAAAAATAATCATTGTCTTCAGCGAAAGTCTCAAAGCTTTTGATTGCTTTTTCGTCTGATGTTGCAAACCAATAGTCGGGTACGTTTGCTTTTTCAAAATAGCTGTCCAGCGCAGTTGAAATTGTAAACAAATTGTTTGCACTGCTTGCAATAAACGTTGCCGCCATAGTAATGAAAATCAAAAGAATGACATTCATGGTCTTTTTTCTTTTCAGGTCTTTTTTAAGTATTCGCAAATACATTTTCATACCCCTTTCATCGTTGTGATTCAATTGTAGCATGAAAATTATTAAATAATCCTTAAATCTGATCATAGTAATCGCAGCAACATTCAGTTCTTATTTATGCTGATAAATTGGCTGCAATTGTAATAATGCATAAAACCGGACGCATAAAACGTCCGGTTATTCCATATTATGTTTTCTTTTTTTAACAATTAGTACCACGCCGAAAATTCCGATAACAATTACACCAACAGCAATACTGAATATAATTAAATAATTATTCATAGTATCATCATTATTATTTTCAACTGTTACTTCTTCGATAGGCTTTATAGGAACACCGCCCATTGTCATCGGATCAATAACATCTATATCAAAAGTATTATCCATGGCTTCCATAAAATCATTAGCTTTGTAAACTTTTCCGTTGTCAATTCTGTTTCCTATTTCTTCCAACATAAGAGGCGCAGAAAAATATGGTACAACATATTCATTTTCAGTTGTTTTAATATATATAATATCCAGATAATATACAAAGGAATTTGCATGTATAATATCAATTATTTCTCCGTTTATCTGTTCCTTTGCACGTTCGGTTTCAGCATTAAAATCTATTAATTCATCAGGATTGTCTATGCTTTCAGATCCTATTGCTTTAAGCTTTCCGTCTACAGGATACAAAGTTACCAACTGTCTTTCTGTTGGAACAAATATTCGATAATCATCAGTAATCAATGAAGCAAAGTTATTATTTTCTTTATATGTGTCTATCATATAGCCATCTATACAATAGCTTTTATAGGCTTTGCTTAAATCATAATTTTCCAGTCCATCGAAGTATCCTTCAATATCGCTTTTTATGGAATATGAAACGGCATCTTTATCTTGTAGATTGTCGGCATAATAATCAAGGGCTGATTCAGCTTGATCTAATTCGTCGGAACTTATAGAATCGGTCTGAGTTATTTCATTTGTACTGGACTCATCAGCAAACGCAATTGTATTTAAGCATGATAAGTATATTGCAGAAATTAATATACTGATTATGATTTTCATATAAATCACTCCTTACTTTTATAACTAATAAATAAACGACCTAATAACTAGCTACAATTACATTATATTTCCTATCATATAATTTTTCAATATTTATATAAATATTGTTATTAATCTGTAACTTATTGCATAAAAATATTAAAAATGATAAATAAAACCGGACGTTTAAAACGTCCGGTTGCTTTTATATTGATATTATAGCGTCAAGAATACGGTCTGCCGCTTGTTCCTTTGTCATAAAAGGAAGTTCATTTATTGAATCATTTGTAATAAGTGTAATTATATTGGTGTCCGTACCGAATCCGGCGCCTTCACATTTTAAGCTGTTTGCCGCAATCATGTCACAGTTTTTCTTTTCAAGCTTTTTACGTGAATTTTCAATTAAATTTTCAGTTTCCATTGAAAACCCACAGATAAATTGTCCGTTACGCTTGTGCTTGCAGACTTCCTTAAGAATATCTTTAGTACGTTCAAGCTTTATTTCCATATCACTATCGGATTTTTTTATTTTTTGGTCAGAAACATTTATCGGACGGTAATCGGCAACAGCTGCCGACATAATAATTATATCCGCAGAATCAGCGTTCCCCATTACTGCATTGTACATTTCTTCGGCACTTACAACGGGTACCACATTAACAAACGGCGGAGGCTGAATTTGCGTTTTTCCTGTAATAAGAGTCACGTCTGCGCCTCTAAGCATTGCACGGTTTGCAATGGCATATCCCATTTTGCCTGTCGAGTGATTGGTAATATACCTTACAGGATCTATGGCTTCACAGGTAGGTCCGGCAGTTACAAGTACTTTTTTATCCGATAAATCTTTATTGCATGCGATTGATCTTAAAATATATGAAATCAGTACTTCTTCTGAGGGCATTTTTCCTGTTCCGATCGCTCCGCATGCAAGGCGTCCGCTTTCGGGAGGAATAACTGTCCAGCCGTATTTTTTTAGTTTTTCAATGTTATCTTGTACAACAGGATTTACAAACATATTAGTATTCATAGCCGGAGCAATAATTTTGTCGCACCGACATGCAAGTGCAGTAGTAGTCAGCATATCGTCTGCAATACCGTTTGCCAGCTTACCGATAACATTTGCGGTTGCCGGAGCTATCAGCAGTACGTCTGCTTTCTGGGCGGCTGAAATATGACGAATATCAAATTGAAAATTTCTGTCAAAGGTGTCAACCATGCATTTGCTTGAAGTTAGTGATTCAAAGGTGATCGGTGTAATAAAATTGCATGCGTTTTCAGTCATCATAACGTCTACATCGGCATGAAGCTTTATCAGACTGCTGCATACTCCCGCCATTTTATATGCAGCAATTCCGCCCGTAACTCCTATAAGAACGGATTTTCCTTTCAGCATTTCACTTCCTCCTTTTCATTTTTATATATGATATAGAGTCCTTTCAGCAAAAGATTTTTATCATAAATAATTTTTGGCTTACAGTATGGAATTACTGCTCCTGCATTTCCGCCTGTTGCAATTATTTTTGGATCAAAATCAAGCTCGTCTGAAATACGTTGGATCAAACCGTCAATTTGTGCGGCAGTTCCATAAACAATACCGTTTTCAATTGAGCTTACGGTATTTGTGCCGATAATTCTTTCTGACGGGGTACCAAGCTTTATTCTTGGCAGTTGGGAGGTATTGTTTATCAGGGAGTTAAGAGATGTTCTCACACCCGGAAGTATGAGTCCTCCTAAAAATTGGTTTTGCGGATTTATTACTGAAACAGTTGTAGCTGTTCCCATATCTATAATTACCAGCGGTGCTCCGTATTCATTTATACCTGCGGTTGCATCCGCAATACGGTCGCTGCCAAGCTGTGACGGATTGTCAGTGATAATTTCAATACCTGTTATACTTTCTGAATTGACTGTTATTGGTTCAAGTTTAAAAATATCGGAAACAGCTTCTTTTAAAATATCTGTCAGAAGAGGTACTACGGAAGAAATAATTGCACCTTCAATTTTACTTTCGGAAATACTGTGGCTTTTAAGAAGAGTTTTTATTTCTTCCTTGTAATTTACTTCTAATTCTGAAATGTCAGTCACCGTTTTTCTACTGGCAATAAGTTCGCTGTTATTTATAAGTCCCATTACCACTGTGGAGTTTCCAATATCAACAGCAAGTATCATAATATTGTCCTCCGATGTATCAGACTATTTGGCCGTGTTTTTCACAGTGTTCTACACTTTTACAGTGATTATTTTCGTCTACCATAATAACATTAGGAACATGCTTTTGAGCTTCTTCAGGAGTCATCTGAGCGTAGGCCATAATAATTATTATGTCCCCGGGCTGTACGCATCTGGCAGCAGCACCGTTTAAGCAGATAACTCCGGAATCAGCTTCGCCGCTGATAACGTATGTTTCAATTCGGCTTCCGTTGTTTACATCAACGATCTGAACCTTTTCATATTCAAAAATTCCTGCTGCTTTCATTAATGAAGAATCTATAGTTATACTGCCAACATAGTTTAAATTAGCTTCGGTTACTGTTGCACGGTGAATTTTACTTTTAAGCATTGTTACTGTCATCAGCCGCATTCCTTTCTATAATAAAATTGTCGATAAGTCTTGTTTTTCCGATATAAACAGCCGCAGCTACAAGTATTTTGCCGTCTGCTTTGTCAATAGGCTTTATTGAATCGGCGTTTACTGCTTTAACATAGTCAATTTTGGCAAGAGGTTCTTTTTGAATCTGTAATTTAATTTGTTCCGTTACTTTATTTAAATTAGTTTCTCCTGATTCAATAATTTTTCTACCCTCATTAAGACTTCTGTTGATTACAAGCGCCGCTTTACGTTCTTCCGGACTTAAATATGTATTTCTTGAGCTTTTGGCAAGTCCGTCCTCTTCACGGATTATAGGACAGCCTACAATTTCTATACCAATACTCAAATCTCTTGTCATTCTGCGAATAACAGCAAGCTGCTGAGCGTCCTTTTGACCGAAATATGCCTTGTCAGGAGTCACGATATTAAAAAGTTTGGAAACCACAGTGCAGACTCCTCTGAAATGTCCGGGGCGGCTTTTTCCGCAAAGCTCGTCTGTAGGACCATTCATATCCACAAACGTACAGAAATCCGGTTCATACATCTCAGACGCTTCCGGAGCAAAAATAAGATCTGCTCCGGCTTCACGGCATTTTTCGGTATCCCTGTCAATGTCACGGGGATATGAAGCGAAATCCTCATTTGGTCCGAACTGAATAGGATTTACAAAAATGCTTACAACTACCTTGTCATTTTCTCCTGCGGCATGTATTAAACTTTGATGACCTTCATGGAGATAGCCCATTGTGGGTACGAAACCAATTGTACAGCCTTGCTTTTTCCAATTTTTGATTATTTCTCTGACTTCATTTATAGTTTTTACTATTTTCATCTTTATGCCTCGCTTTTTTTGTCCAGATTATTAAAGTCGATATCTTCCTTTAGAGCAAAGGAATGCTTATTGTCCGGAAAGTTTCCGGACTTAACTTCGTCTATATAACTGCTGAAAGCATCTTTCATTGATTGTCCGATTTCAGCATACTTTTTTGCAAATTTTGGAGTGAAATCTGAATACATACCCAACATATCCTGATAAACAAGTACCTGCCCGTCACAGCCGTTACCTGCGCCTATACCAATTGTAGGCACGTCTAAAATTTCGGTGATATAAGCTGCAAGCTTATCCGGTACGCATTCCATTAAAACTGCAAATGCTCCTGCATCCTGCATAGCTCGTGCGTCTTTAATGATTTTAGCGGCGTTTTTTTCATCTTGTCCTTGTACTTTAAATCCGCCGAATTTATTGACTGATTGAGGAGTCATTCCTATATGTGCCATAACAGGGATTGAAGCGTCGGTGATTGCCTTTACATGAGGAGCAAATTCAAGTCCGCCTTCAAGCTTTACTGCATTTGCTCTGCCTTCCTTCATAAGTCTGCCTGCATTTAAAACAGCATCATATACAGAAGTCTGATAAGACATGAATGGCATGTCTGAAACTACCAAAGCGTTTTGAGTACCTCTGCTGACAGCAGCGGTGTGATGAATCATATCATTCATAGTAACAGAAAGTGTGTCTTCATAACCCAGCATAACCATACCCAGTGAATCCCCTACCAGAATTATGTCAATACCGGATTCATCAATCAGTTTTGCTGTTGAATAATCATAGGCAGTCAACATAGTGATACGGTCATGTTCAGACTTTTGCTTCAGAATTGTTGCAACCGTTTTTTTCATAAATTTCTCCTTTTTACGCATTTCAGCGTTGTTTTTTTACCGTACTGAAATTTTAAATGATATACGCCGTTTATTTAAACGGTCGCATTCACACATCAGAACGATTAAATTTTATTATAACATATTTTATAAATTATTACAATAATAAAACGTTAAAAGAATCTAATTGTAGATTCAGGCAATTAGATTTTATGTATTTTTATTTAATTTTAACCAATCATATTCTTATAGAAATTTATAATGCGGATAATGTTTGAAAACAATTTGTTTATTTTTAATATTGACGAAAGTCTTACAGTGTGTTATTCTAATATAATAAGTCAAATAATGTAAAATTATATTTTTTTGAGGAGTATCAAAAATTATGTTACACTGGATTATTATGATTGCCGGACTGATTATAAGCTTCATTCTGCTTGTAAAGGGCGCTGATTTTTTTGTAGACGGTTGTGTTTCTATTGCACGTCTGCTTCGGGTTCCTGATTTAATTATTGGTCTTACTATTGTTGCTATGGGGACAAGCGCTCCTGAGGCGGCTGTGAGTATTTCAAGTGCAGTTTCCAATTCGGAAAACGCAGGCATTACAGTTGGTAATCTGTTAGGTTCAAATCTTTTAAATATATTGATTATTCTTGGAGTCAGCGCTGTTATAGTTCCGATATCTGTACAGTCGTCACTGCTGAAAAAGGATTTTCCGCTTTTGTTGGGTTCAGCAATTATAGTCCCCTTGCTGTTTATTACAGGTGGTATGAGGGGTACACGTTTCAGTGGATTTGTACTTGAAATAATGTTTATTATATTTATGGTATGGACTGTTATTAATGCTAATACAAGCCGTAAAACAGTTATTGACAGGCGGGAAGATCAGCAGCCTGATGAAAAACCGCTTTCAGTGCCGAAAAGTATTATTTATGCAGGCGGAGGACTAGCTGTGGTAATAGGCGGAGGTCAGCTTGCTGTTTATTGTGCAAAAGACATAGCTCATGGAATTGGAATAAGCGAATCGTTAATAGGTCTTACCGTTGTTGCTTTGGGAACTTCTCTTCCCGAACTTATTACATCTGTTGTTTCCGCAAGAAAGGGTAAAAGCGATCTGGCACTTGGGAATGTGATTGGTTCAAATCTATTTAATATACTGATGGTAATGGGCCTGTCAATGATAATTGCTCCGTTTGACGTTACAATGAAAAATGTTATTGATTCATTGTGCGTACTTGCTGCAAGTATAATATGTTATGTTTTTGCAGCAACAAGAAAAAAAATCGGAAGAGCCGAGGGAATGGTATTTATACTGTCATATGCAGTTTACCTGACTTATATAATTGCCAGAGATGTAATTTGAATAATATAATTTAATACCGTCTTGCAGCATTGAAGCTGTAAGACGGTATTTGCATGTCCGCAAGCATGCATATTAAATTACTGTATTGAATATTTATATACAAAACAGTAAGGACGTGTTATAGTGAAAAGAAGATTGTTAATAATATTATGCATATTGATCGGTATAACGTGCGGCTGTGCAGAGAAAGCCGGAACTGACGCAGTATCAGAAGCGACGGTAACCCTTGGAGTACAAACCATCGAACAGCTTCAAATAAAGGAAACTGCAGAACAAGACGTAAAATCTGATTATGATCCTCTAAATTACGAAAATCCGAAAGCCATATGGTTTACTATGATGGATTATAAAAATATTCTGGAAGGAAAAAGCGAAAAAGAATTTACAGATAATGCAGTATCAATTCTTAATAAAATAAAGGACGCCGGATTTAATACAATTTATGTTCATGTACGTCCATATAATGATGCATATTACAAATCGGAAATTTTTCCGAGAGCGGATTATTATTCAGATGAAATGAATTATGATCCTCTTGAAATAATAATAAGCGAAGGACATAAAGCTAAACTTTCCGTACATAGCTGGATCAATCCCCTCAGATGTCAGACGGACGCACAGCTCAAGGAACTGGATAATAAATATATTATAAAGCAATGGTATGATGATAATTCAAAAAACGGTACCTACATTATAAAAATCAATGATAGATGGTATCTTAATCCGGCTTATAAGGAAGTGCGAAATTATGTAGCTGACGGAGTACGGGAAATAGCAGAAAATTATAATATTGACGGTATTCATATTGATGATTATTTTTATCCTACACAGGAAGAATCATTTGACACGGCAGCATTTAAAGAATCGGGTAATTCCGATTTAAAAAAATGGAGAACTGAAAATATTGATAATCTGGTTAAAGGCGTTTATAATACTATAAAAAACGTAAATCCCAATATAATTTTCGGAATAAGTCCCCAGGGAAACATTGATTCAGATTGTAACGTTCTTTATGCAGATGTAAAAAAGTGGTGTAGTGAGGAAGGATACTGCGATTATATAGTACCGCAGATTTATTATGGTTTCGAAAATGAAAGTCTGCCCTTTGAAAATACAGTTAATGAATGGCTGAAGCTTAATACGTGTGATAATGTAAAGCTGATAATCGGAATATGTACATACAAGATCGGCAAGGAAGATAAATGGGCTGGCAGCGGAAAAAATGAATGGAAAGAAACCAAAGGTATACCCGCAAAGCAAGCTGAATTTGTTTTTAAAAACAAAACTGACGGCATAGCGGTTTACAGTTATGAATCGCTTTTTGCAGACAGTATAAAGGAAGAACAAAATAAGTTAACTGAAGTATTGATTAAAAATAATCAGGGGGAGTGAAATGAAGCGAAATAAAAGACAGATCCGTAAAGCAAAATATTACAATCTTATAACATCAATATCATCCGGTATATTGGTAATAATATCTCTTAGCTGCGTTTGTTCATACTGTATAAGCAAAATTGATATGCCGGAAAGCGCAGTTATTATTATGATTGATTTTGTGTTGTGCGCCGGAGGTTTTATTTCAGGATTTCAGTTTGGCAAGGTTAAACGCCGTAAAGGCATAGCAGACGGTTTACTTTGCGGCATATGGCTTGGTTTAATAGTAACAATTTTCGGATTATTTTATGTGAGAAAACTAGTGCTTTTAACAATGCTGAAAAATTTACTTTTTTTATGTATTTCAGGAGCGATCGGCGGAGTTTTTGGCGTAAATACTAAAATTCGCAGACCTCCGTATTAAAAAATCAATTAACAGGAATTTTTATGAATTTTTTGCAGAAACCTATTGAAAAAAGCAAAAACATATGATATAATAAAAAATAGTTTAAAAATAATTGGAGGTTTTTTATGAAGCATATTAAAACTATTAATAAGGCTAACCTGAAGGAAACAGCTAAAAAGGGCGGCTGCGGAAAGTGCCAGGCTTCTTGTCAGTCGGCTTGTAAAACTTCCTGCACAGTAGCAAATCAGAAATGTGAAAGATAATTTCTGCTGGTTTGATTTTGAAAACCTGTCTTTACAAGCATGGGTTCTAAAAGGGACATTTAAACAGTGTCCCTTTTAAATTTTTTATGAGGTGAAATCAATGATACATAAGTATAAATTAAACGGTTATAATATAGTTCTGGATACTAATAGCGGCGGAGTACATGTTGTTGACGATATAACATATGATCTGCTGGACAATGTAGAAGCACCGTTTGAAGAAAAATGTCCGCAGAACGTTGTTGAAAAGCTTTCAAGATTTTATCCTGAAGAGGATATAAATTCTTGTTATGAAGAAATCGTTCAGCTTTATAATGATAAAATTCTTTTTTCTGAAGACGATTATGAAAAGTTTGCAAAATATTCAGTAGCTTCTCCGGTTAAAGCAATGTGTCTGCATATTGCACACGACTGTAACCTGAGATGTAAATACTGTTTTGCGTCTACAGGAGATTTCGGCAAAGGCAGAAAGCTTATGACCTTTGAAACCGGTAAAAAGGCAATTGACTTTCTCCTTGAAAAATCAGGAGACAGAGAAAATCTTGAACTGGACTTTTTCGGCGGAGAACCCTTAATGAACTTTGAGGTAGTAAAGCAAATTGTCGAGTATGCAAGATCCAGAGAAAAAGAATACGGTAAACGATTCCGATTTACAATTACTACAAACGGAATGCTTTTAGACGATGATAAAATTGATTTTATCAATAAAGAAATGTCTAATGTTGTTCTTTCAATTGACGGACGTAAAGAAGTCAATGACAATATAAGAAAGAGAGTTGACGGATCAGGTTGTTATGATGTTATTCTACCTAAATTCAAAAAGCTGGTTGAAAAAAGAGGCGACAAGGAGTACTATGTAAGAGGTACTTTTACAAAGCATAATTTAGATTTTTCCGAAGACGTATTCAGTCTTTACGACGAGGGATTTGATCAGATTTCGGTTGAACCGGTTGTTTGTGAACCGGAAGCGCCATATGCACTTACAGAAAAAGAATTATCGGCGATCTTCAGCGAATATGAAAGACTCTCCGCCAGAATACTTGAAAATGAAAAGCATGGCGGCAAGTTTAATTTCTTTCACTTTATGTTGGATCTTGATCAGGGGCCCTGTGCAATAAAACGTCTGAGAGGCTGTGGCTGCGGAAATGAATATGTCGCTATTACGCCTGACGGAGATATTTATCCATGTCATCAGTTTGTTGGTCTTGAAGAGTATAAAATGGGTAACCTTGACGAGGGTACTTTTAACCTTGATATGAAGGCTGAATTTGCGGAATCCCATGTATATACTAAACCGGAATGTAAAAAGTGCTGGGCAAAATTTTATTGCAGCGGCGGCTGTAATGCGAATAATTATATTTATGCAGGAGATATACATAATGCGCATAAATTTTCGTGTCAGCTTGAGAAAAAGCGTCTTGAATGCGCTATCATGATGAAGGCTGCCAGACTGGAACAGAACGCTGATTAATATATAAATAAAAACTTCCATTCAGTTAATACTGAATGGAAGTTTTTATTTATAATAATATTCTTTTAATTGCTATGGAATCAAATACGTTAAGTTTTTTATCATCATTTACATCGGCATTTTTTAGTGCCTGATCTTTAAGTACCGAAGCCTTGATCAAATGTTTATTGAGGAGTACTACATCGGCTATTTCAATAGTTCCGTTAAGATTCACATCTCCCTTAAGGTCAGATGATTGAGAGCCTGTGGTGTCCTCGGTAGGAAGAGGATTAACCGAACCGTCAGAATCCAGATTGCTGCCTTCAGATTCTGCATAGGTTTTGTAATAATCTGAAACGGAAATACCTGTTCCATTTACACCTAATGGCTTTTGATGGTCAAGGCTAATATATTTGCCTGTTTTGCTTGTCTGCCACAATGAAGGTTCAAACAAATCATATTTTTCATCATCCCAGACTGTAAAACTGCTGTCGAGCAGACCACCTGTGTCGCCAGAATTTGGATTAAGACACCAGAAAGTATGGTTAATATGGTTATCAATCATATAATCACGAAGCAGTTCCATCCATTTCTGGTTTTTTCCACCGTCCATATGACCGCCCCATTCTCCGATAAGCAGCGGAGCAATATCCTGATCGTTGATATAAGCCCATGTGTCATACCAGTAATCATCAAGGAGAGTCTGAGTAGTAAAATCCTTATCAAACCATGTCTGATTGTAAACAGACGGACCGTAGTCATGAGGTGAATATACTATCTGGCTGTTTCTGCTTTTCGATCCGAAATCAATCGGATAATCCTTAACGCCTCTGAGATTGCCGCCCCACCATGCGCCGTACCAAGGTGAAACATCAGCGGAAGCTTGCCAAATATCCGCAGTATCATAAGTATAGCCCTTTTCCGTTTTCGGATACTGCTCAACACCCTCAATAAGAATAAGAGCATTTGGATTTACGTCAAGTATGGAATTTCCGCATTCCGTCGCTGCAAACGCCCAGTTATTCAGATCCTCTGAATCGTCCCACTTGGCAATATCTGTAGGACATGTGGTACCGTTATATCCGCGTTTTCCATGAGGCTCATTTTTTAGATCGTATGCAATAATGGTATCGTCATTTTTATATTTTTCAGCCAGCCATGTAACCGATTCGATCCACATATCATAAGTTATTTCTTCGCCGGTTTTTGAATTTGCTGCCATGTTGTCAGCATCTGCGGCGCTTGGTTCATAGTACCATAAATTATAATTGTGACCAGAGTTATGAGACGCAGGACTGTGTATATCGATCAGGGCTTTTATACCGTATTTTTTACATTTTTTCATTAATACGTCAAAAATTCCCATACTATCCATTGTACCACCGTTTTCATCGCAGAAGTCCGGATTAAACATATAGTAAGGATCGTTTGACGCCGTAAGACCAACCGGTTTATAAGGTTCTCCGTTCATCCATGAAAGCAGAAGCTCTGTGGAAATAGGAAATCGAATTATATTAATACCGTGATCTGCAACAGAAGAAAGCAATTCATCAGCGTCCGCACTCCAAAGTCCGTGAGGAAAATTTTCAGTACAGTTCATACCGAACCAGTTAGCTCCTGTCAGCCATACCTGATTTCCGTCTTTATCGTAAAGTCTGCTGCCTACGGCGTGAAGCCAGTCGTCATTGTTATCGTCAACGGCTGCTGAAGATGTAAATCCGCCGAAAGCGGATGTCATACTTGCTGCAGCGACAGTAAGAAGAGTAGCAACAGCAATAAGCTTCTTTTTAAAGTTCATATTATACCTCCTATTCAAAATAAAAAACCGCATTAATATACAATTTAATTATACGCTATAAATAAAAAAATGTCAAGAAGTTTAACTCAAACTATCTAAAATAACAGAAGCTATATATTCAGTTGAAACATCATAAGATTCTCTGTTTTCAATAAGAATTGCAAAAGCAATGGGAAAATCCTTATCATCAACAAATCCTGTAAGCAGAGAATTTTCTTCTTTACCGTCCTTGACCTGTGCCGTACCGCTCTTAATACCCAATGTATAGCCCGGAATTTTACCGGTATAATTCAGACCGTTTTCAAGCATAATGTCCTTTACTTCCGAAGCAGTCTGAGAAGAAAACAGTTGTTCCGAATAATTTGTAGATGCGTTTTCAACAGTCCTGCCGTTTACATTAGTTACATGATCTATCAGATAAGGCATGGTAGATTTTCCGGATTCATTTGCTATAGCGCTTTGCCACATCATAAGCTGACACGGACTTACAAGACTTGTACCCTGACCGATACAGCTCCACTGGGTATTAAATTCATTTTTATCTTCAAGAGTTGTTGAGGCTTTGGAGCTTATAATACCGTCGATAGAAATTTCCGTTTCTTCCGAACCGTTAACAGAGTATCCTAATTTTTTATAACAATCTTCAATATCGGAAAGAGACCAACCGGAGTCTTCAACCAGCTGAGCAAAAAACGGATTGCAGCTGTTTGCAAACGCTTCACGGATATTCTGTGTACCGTGACCGTATTCATTATGGCATACTATATCAAGACCTGTATTGTTTGTATACACTCCGTTACAGGTAAAGGATTTTTCCATAAGTGCATCCATACCCATAGTTTCCACTGCGGAAATCAATGTGGCAATTTTCTGTGTAGAACCGGGAACGGTTTTGTAAAATGCCTTGCATAAAAGACTACCCTCGGCAAGATCCTCATAACCTTTGAGAGGATCAACAGACGGACGGCTTACACAAACAAGAATTTCACCTGTTTTATAATTATAGGCTATAGCACAACCGTCCTTATCCCCGAAAGCACTGTAGACGGCTTCATTGGCTTCGTGGCTGAGAGTGGAATAAATTGCCGCCTTCCCCCCTTTATATGTTATACCTGATGTAAAACTGTAATTGCTGAGCTTTTCAAGATTTTTAGCTACCAAAGTATTGGTCATCTGACCGCTGGCGTCGCCGATAAGATTTCCCAGATCTTTAAAATATCCGTCCGGATATTGCCCGTTTTCTGCATTGTCATCAAAAATGATATCTCCGTTTCTGTCGTAAATATATCCTAAATTTCTTGATCCCGAATTACTTATATAAAATGAAGCTTCCATTTGTATTTTGGCAATCAGAACTATCATTCCTATGATAAATACAGAAATCATAAGAGTAATAAGCCGGCTTCCTCTTTTTAAACTTTTCATACTGTAGTCCTCCTGCCTGAGCTTTGCATCTGCGGTTTTTGCGGTACCGGATAAACCATAGCCTGACCGGCTTTAAGAAATCCTGCCATCAATCCGCAGGACAGCATAGAACTTCCTCCTTGGGATATAAACGGTATAGTAACTCCTGTAAACGGAATTATATTGCATGAACCGAATATGTTCAGAGACATCTGCGCTATAAATACTGCTGCAACTCCAACTGAAAGCGTTGTGTGGAAATAAGATCGAGGAGTGTTTATCAGAGCTGATACAATAATAAGCAATATCATGAATACTGCAAGAAGAGCGGTAAGAAGTCCCCATTCTTCACTGATCGAAGAAAATACGATATCTGTGTCAGCCGCCGGAACTTTGTAAAGTACTCCGTATCCCGGACCTTTTCCGAACCAGCCTCCCTCTGCGATTGCAATAAGCGCCTGACACTGCTGCCAGCCATTTCCGGTAGGATCACTCCAGATGTCAACATGCAGTCTGTCCTGAACGTAACTTGGCGCAAATTTAAGAGCAATTATGACAACAACCAGTCCGGCGGCGCTGATTCCGATAAGAAGTTTTTTGGAAAGCTTGGCTTTTGGGTAGCAGATACGCATTATAAATCCGCATGCCGCCACGGCTGCAAATGTCGGTAGACTTCCCAGATCTCTGCACCACCATTGAAGAAGTACGATCAGAGCTGTAATCCCAAGAAGTATCCAATTATCATAAACGATTCTTATTCCAAGTATTTTTTTCTTATTTTGCTGTGCCGCAAGAGAAGTGGCAAAAACAAGAGCAAAGAAAGGTTTTATAAATTCAGACGGCTGAATCGTTATGAAGCCTAAATCGATCCACATGCCCCTACTGCCGGTAAACAGTAATATAGATATTACAAGCGCTCCTATAATACCGTAGAAAATATACTTATGCTTTTCAATAAATTTATAATTTTGCGCAAGTTTAAAGCCTATCTGACAAAATACAAGAGCCAATACGGAAAAAATAAAGTGTTTTACTGCAAATCCGACTTTTCCGAAGCATGACTGAAATATAACGCTCATATTCAGTACCGTAATAAGAAGAATATCAAAAGTATATGTATTTTGTTTTAAAAATTTTAAAATAAAAAAATACAGTATATCCGATCCAAGTATAATTGCCGAAAGAATTATAGGTGACATAATGCTGTCATATTGTCCTTTGATAAATACAATAGTAAGCATTGAAATATGAGTCAGCAGAGACAAAAGTGTAATAATCGTATAAGATAATCCGTTTTTATACATTTAAGCTTTAACCCTCCTTATGTAAAGCGCTTTTTTACCGATTTTTATTTCATCGTTATTCCTGAGCTTTTTTTGTTTTACTCTTTGACCGTTTACAAACGTGCCTGATGTTGAATCGAGGTCGGTAATAGTCCATATACCGTCCTCAAGGCTTAAAAGAGCATGATATCTGGATACGGACATATCCGAAAAACGCAGATCCGCTGAAATATGACGCCCCATAAGTACTTCCTGTGAATTAAGAGTGAAGTTAAATTCTCCGCTGTGATCCATAAGAACCATATGTCTAGCTGCTCTGCTCCACTGCTTCTGCACTGTCTTTTTTTCCTTTGCACAAAAACAGATAATAACGAGCGCACATATATCAATAACAATCAGTCCGGCGGCAGAAATAATTTCCTTGAATGCGGAAAGTTCTTCCGCCATTTCACTTACAAATTCCGTAAAGCTGTCAAACATAAAATTTCATTCCTTTCTAATTAATCGTATTTAAATAATTATAATATATTTCAAAGAAATTTTCAATATAAATAAACCTGTTTTTTGTTTCTTTATAAGGCTTGCAAATTATGACGAAATAAGATATAATATATTGTGACACAGTGAAAAAGAAACCTGTCTTTCAGCAATTTCTGCTGATTGCCATAGTATTATAACTGAAAGGAGAAAGTATTTATTATAAATACTGCTAATAGAATATGGAAGAAAAAGCAATTAAAAATATAAATACTAAGACAAAGGATTTGATATTGCCTGCGGTCGCTATGAGAGGTCTTGTTTGTTTCCCGAGATTTGTAATGCATTTTGATGTTGCAAGGGAAATGTCCGTCAAGGCTGTTGAAGCTGCTCTGAAGAATGACAGGCTGGTTTTTCTTACTGCTCAGAAAGACGTTTATGTTGAAGAACCGCAGGAAAAGGATTTATATAATATCGGTGTTGTCGCAGAAATCAGACAAACTTTAAAAACACCGGATAACGTAATGAGAGTTCTGGTCGAAGGGCTTTACAGAGCAAAGATCAAAGAGACTGTAAATGAAAACGGTATGTTTGTATGTACAGTTAAAAAGCTTCCGGATTACAGCCGTGAAAAGCCTGATCCTGTGGATCTGACTGCGATAATGCGTTCTATAAAGGATATTTTTGAAACATACGGAGAGCTTGTACCCAGAATGCCTAAAGAGCTTATCAATTCAATTATGTGTCAGAATGATCCTTATAAGCTGTTTGAAAATATCGCATATAATATGAATCTGGATTTTCAGGATAAACAAATGCTGCTTGAAGAATCAAATATTCTTTCAAAACTGGGCATGCTTTATGCAAATATTGTGCATGAGGTCGAAGTACTTGAAATTGAAAAACAGATTCATGATGAGGTAAGAAGCAATCTTGATAAAAATCAAAGAGAATACTATCTCAGAGAACAGATGCGGGTTATTTCATCTCAGCTTGGAGAAGACGATTCTCAGGAAGAAGCTTATGAATACATGGACAGAATTTATGAGATGAATCTCGCACCTGAAATTACGGAAAAGCTTATCAGAGAAGCTGACAGACTGCTGAAAACATCGTCATCATCTCAGGAATCCTTTGTTATAAGAAATTATCTTGATACAGTACTAGAGCTTCCCTGGAACACTTCCTCAAAAACCAAAACAGATATTAAAAGAGCGGCAAGGATTTTGGATAAAGACCACTACGGACTAAAAAGGGTAAAGGAAAGAATTCTGGAAAGCATTGCGGCTTATGCAATGGCGCCGGAAGTGTCGGGTCAGATAATATGTCTTTCAGGACCTCCCGGGGTTGGTAAAACGTCAATAGGAAAATCAATTGCCAAGGCACTTGGTAGAGAATATGTTAGGGTATCTTTAGGCGGTGTCCGCGATGAATCAGATATCAGAGGACACAGGAAAACATATATCGGGGCTATGCCCGGCAGAATTATTAATGCAATAAAACAGGCCGGTACTAACAATCCACTGATACTTTTTGATGAAATCGATAAAATGGGCAATGATTTCAGAGGAGATCCAGCTTCTGCTATGCTGGAAGTTCTTGACGGTGAACAAAATAAGGAGTTCAGAGATCATTATATTGAACTGCCATTTGATCTGAGCAAGGTGATGTTTGTTACAACTGCAAATACTACAGACACTATCCCTAAGCCGCTTCTTGACAGAATGGAGCTAATTGAACTTACAAGCTATACAAGAGAAGAAAAATTTCATATTGCAAAGGAGCATCTTGTTCCGAAGCAGCAGAAAAAACATGGTCTGAAGGGCACACAGATCAAAATAAACGATGCCGTCATATATGACCTGATAGATTATTATACAAAAGAGGCCGGAGTCAGAAACTTAGAAAGAATGATTGCGGGACTTTGCAGAAAGGCGGCAAAGGAAATTGTATCCGGAAACGCTAAAAAGGTCACATTCACTTCAAAAAATCTTGAGTCATATATCGGCGCAAAAAAATATTTTGACGATGAAAGATCAACTGAAAATGAAATCGGAGTTGTAAACGGTCTTGCATGGACATCTGTAGGCGGTGTTTTAATGCCTCTGGAAGTGCTTATACTGGAAGGCAAGGGAACTATTGAAACTACGGGTTCGCTCGGAGATGTTATGAAGGAAAGCGCAAAGCTTGCGGTAAGCTACGCAAGAAGCGTTGCTGATAAATATAATATTGCGCCTGATTTTTATAAAAACAAGGATATCCATATTCATGCGCCTGAGGGAGCAGTTCCGAAAGACGGTCCGTCGGCAGGAGTCACAATGGCGACAGCTTTGGTGTCCGCACTTTCCGGTATTCCGGTAAGATGCGATGTTGCAATGACAGGAGAAATCACTCTTCACGGTAAAGTACTGCCTATAGGCGGACTTCGTGAAAAAACAATGGCGGCGTATAAGGCGGGAATCCATACGGTTATTATTCCGTCAGCCAATAAGGGAGACCTTGACGAGGTTGACGATGCCGTAAAAGCTTCAACAGAATTTATTTTTGCTTCAAATCTGGAAGATGTTCTCAACGCTGCTCTTTATAAAAAGAAAGATGACAATATACAGTCCGACCTTATTATACCTCCTGATGAATCAATAGGAAATCAGACAATATCAGTAAGGTCATAGGAGGATTTGATGAATTATAATAAAGCGGAATTTTCTGCGGCTTACGGAACTTTTTCACAGCTTCCTCCGTGCGAGCGTATTGAAATTGCTTTTGCAGGACGTTCAAATGTTGGAAAATCCACGTTAATAAATAAAATCTTTAACAGAAAAAATCTTGCAAGAGTAAGCTCAGTACCCGGAAAGACTGCAACTATTAATTTTTACGGTCTGGAAAATGTTTACTTTGTGGATTTGCCTGGTTACGGATATGCGAAAATTGCAAAATCTGAAAAACGCCGATGGTCTGAATTGATTGAGGGTTATCTTAATTCTGACAGAGATATAAGACTTATTTTTCAGCTCATAGATATGCGTCATGCACCATCGGCAGACGATATTCATATGATCAATTATCTAGTTGAAGCTCAGCTTCCGTTCATTATTATTCTGACAAAGGCGGACAAGCTGAAAAAAATGCAGCGTATTGAAAGAATGGAAGCTTTTAAAACAGAAATTCCATACTTTAATGATATTCATATTATTCCGTTTTCATCTCAGACCTTTGAGGGCGTAGAAGAAGTAAGGAGTATTATAGAGGAAATTGCTAGTGAAGATTCTGAAGAAATCTGAAGTATTAAACCAAATTGAAAGGAATGTTGAAAATGTTTGTATCTGAAAATCTGGGAGTTAATGAAAAAGGTCATTTGACTGCCGGCGGAATTGATACTGTTGAACTTGCAAAGCAGTACGGCACGCCTCTCTATGTCATGGACGAAGCTTTGATAAGAAAGCACTGTCAAAGTTATAAAAACAGCATTGATAAATTCTACGGCGGCGAGGGACTTGTATGCTATGCAAGCAAGGCGTTTTGCTGCATGGAAATGTGCAGAGTTATGAAGGACGAGGGAATCGGTCTGGACGTCGTTTCCATCGGAGAGCTTTATACTGCTGAAAAAGCCGGATTTGACTGTGATAAGATTTGTTTCCACGGCAATAACAAAACTGATGAAGAGCTTGAATATGCTGTTGATTTGAAAGTCGGAAGAATTATTGTTGATAATATTTACGAACTGAAAAGACTTGATAAAATTGCTGAAAACAAGGGTGTTAAGGCAAATATCATGTTTAGAATCAAGCCGGGTATTGACGCTCACACTCATAATTTTATCAGAACAGGTCAGATCGACAGTAAATTCGGCTTTGCACTTGAAACCGGAGAAGCCATGGAAGCAGTTAAAATGGCCATAAGCTGTCCTAATATCAATTTAAAGGGTGTGCACTGCCATATCGGATCTCAGATTTTCTCCATAAATCCTTTTGTTGAAGCAGCCGAGGTTATGCTGAAATTTATTGCAGATATAAAAAACGAAACAGGTCATGAGGTTGTTGAACTGAATCTGGGCGGCGGTTTTGGTATTAAGTATACTGAAAATGACGATCCGGTTCCTTATGAAGCTTATATGGAAAAGGTTTCTGCTGCCGTTAAAGAAAGCTGTGAAAAGCTTGGTATCAAGCAGCCGTTTATACTTATTGAACCCGGACGTTCAATGGCAGGTCCTGCCGGAATTACTCTTTACACATGCGGTGGAATTAAGAATATTCCCAATATAAGAACTTATGTATCAATTGACGGTGGTATGACAGATAATCCAAGATATGCTCTTTATCAGTCTGAATATGAAGCACTAGTAGCCAATAAAGCAGATAAGCCAAGAGATACAAAGGTCACTATCGCCGGAAAGTGCTGTGAGAGCGGCGATTTGATCGGTGAAGGAATGCCTTTACAGGAAGCCGAACCGGGAGATATCATCGCAGTATGTGCAACCGGCGCTTACAACTATTCAATGTCCTCAAACTACAATAGAATACCTAAGCCGGCAACAGTTTTTATAAATAACGGCGAATCGAGAGTTGTTATTAAAAGAGAAACTCTTGACGATATTATCAGAAATGACATGTAAGTATTAAAAATACTAAAATTAATTATAAAGAAACTGCGATATTTCACAAAGGTGAAATATCGCAGTTTCTTATTTTATATACATTCTTTTAATTATCTGCGGTTCAATCGGTTTGTCCGACATATCGGTTTTAGCTTCAGCAATTTCATCTACAGTCTCCATACCGTCAATAACCTTACCAAATGCTGCATAATCACCGTCAAGATGAGGTGCGTCCTCATGCATGATAAAGAACTGTGAACCGGCTGAATCCGGCATCATAGAACGTGCCATAGAAATTACGCCTCTTGTATGCTTTAAGTTATTTTTTACTCCGTTTGAGGCAAATTCCCCCTTAATTGTCCAGCCAGGACCGCCCATTCCGGTACCCTCAGGACAGCCGCCTTGAATCATAAATCCGGGAATAACACGATGAAAACATAAACCGTCATAGAATCCCTGATTTACCAGCTTTTCAAAATTTTCACAGGAAATCGGAGCTATTTCAGGATAAAGTTCTAATTTGATTTCCTTACCGTTTAGCATTTCAATTATAATCATTTTTAACCTCCAGAATTTTACTGTTATTATTATAGCATATTTTTAAAACAAGAGCAAGTTTAAATAAACCCATTTTTATTTTAGCATTTTTCTTTTTATCACTTCATATAAATAATACATATATTCATAAGGAGTGATAAATTTTGAATGCACCGGAACATTTCCCGTTTTCTGTAAGACCGCTTCCCTACCCTGCAAATTCACTTTCTCCATGGCTGGACGCAAGAACCCTGAAAATACACCACGATGGTCATTATACCGCATATGTAAAAAAATTAAACGATATTCTGAAAAATTATCCCCAATATCAAAATCTTCCTCTTGAAGCATTGATATTAAAACAGGCATTTCTGCCTCCGGAAATAAGAACCGACATAAAAATAAACGCCGGAGGAGCGTTTAATCATCAGCTTTATTTCAGCAGTATTATTCATCCGTCAAAGGGTAAAATCACCTGTTCCTTTGAAAAAATAGTGTGCGACAATTTCGGAAGCATGCAAAATCTGATTAATAATTTAAAAGAAGCTGCAAAAGCCGTTTTTGGTTCAGGATACGCTTACCTTGCTTCTGATATGTCCGGAAAAATGCATATTATTATGCTTAAAAATCAGGAAACTCCCATAGAACAGCGTCTGAATCCTCTTCTGCCTATCGACATGTGGGAACACGCTTATTATCTTCAGTTTCAATATCATCGTGACAGATACATAAATAATTTCTGTAAGGTGATCAATTGGAAAGAGGTAGAAAAAAATTATTACTCATGATTCTTTATTTTATCTGCAATAAACATAACAGAGGATATAATCATAAAAGATAGAATTGTCCCCAGTATTGCTCCGGACGTATCAATTATTACGTCCTTTGCCAGCGGAGTTCTGCCGGGGACTAAGCTTTGATGAAATTCATCCAGAATCGCGTATATAAAGCTAAAAGATACGCTTATTATTCCGGAAATCAAGTATCTTTTTTTCCATACTGCAAAAACAAAATATATGGTCATACTCATAAGAAAGTACAAAGAAAAATGAGCAGTTTTTCTTATAAATAAATTAAGCTGACTTGTAATAGTATTCTGAATATCTGCATTCATTGTTTTATAGTCTGAAAATATAGTTTCCGCAATTTTACGAGTTACATTTTTACTTAATATATTTGTACTGCCGCTATCCTGTGAAGAAAAATAAAATATAATACACATACATAATACTGACAGTATAACAACAATAAATAATAAGATTTTTTTTACCTTCATTTTTTCCTCCGTTTTCAGCAGTGATAAATGTATAACTATTTTATCACATTTTTCATGAAATGTAAACAGAATCTAAAATTTCTTTTGTAACATATTGACATATATTTCTTAATGTAATAAAATAAAAAAAGTAAATACGAAACAGAGGTTAAAATAATGTTAAAATTTCATAATTTCAAATTTAGTTTCAGAATATTTTATATCCTTTTGTCTTTAATTGTCAGTATTTGCATTTTGTTCGGACTCTATCTAATTGTCAGATCGGCAAAAGAAGAAACGATTACTCCTGAAAAAACTCAAAATATGCGTACAGAAACAATAGCGATAGAGAGTCCTACGGAAAAAGAAAACAATATAATCAATATAAAATATCCTGACGGTCTTGAAACGGCAAAAAAATTCGATAAATTAATAGCCAGTAAATATTGTGTTCTTATAGATATAGAAAATAATAAAATTCTGGCTGAAAGAAATGCAGACAAAAAAATGTATCCCGCCTCAATGACAAAAATGATGACTTTAATAGTAGCTGTGGAAAATATGGAATCACCAGACGATACTTTTACCATGACTTATGACATTTTAAATCCTCTGATCAATGAAGACGCTTCTCTTGCCGGATTTGAAGAAAATGAAACTATAACAATAAAGGACATGCTTTACGGAGCTATACTTCCCTCCGGAGCGGAAGCTACAGTAGGTCTGGCAGAAGCTATAGCCGGTTCTGAAACAAACTTTGTCCGAATGATGAATGAAAAAGCCAAAGAAATGGGACTTAAAAATACTCATTTTACCAATACAAGCGGTCTGCACGATGATAATCACTACAGTACCGCTCTTGATATGGCTGTAATTCTTGAATACGCATTACAGAATGATTTATGCCGTGAAATTTTATCTACATACCAATATACTACCTCAAAAACAAAAGAACACCCAAAGGGTATTCTTTTGGAAAGTACTATGTTCAGCAGAATGTACGGCGACGAAGTTGAAAACGTCACCATTGAAGGAGGAAAAACCGGATTTACTTCTGAAGCACAGCACTGTATGGCGTCCTTTGCAATAAAAAATAATAAAGAATATATTGTTGTAACAGCAATGGAAGACGATAAATGGGGTTCGGTTTACGATGCATTTGACATATACGAACAATATCTTCCTTAATTAGAATTCTACTGATTCAACATTTGAAAGTGTTGCCATATCTGCCGATTTAAACTGTAAGCCTGAAAGCATATAAACATAGTCGCCTATTATTATTGCTCGGTTAAACGCATCATATTCCATGTCGTTTTGAATTTTATTCAAATAATTAAAATGCCCGTCTTTATATGAATAGAAAATATAATATGATTCATTTTTATTTTCGGAAGAATAATAGCTATCTTCAGTTACAGGAAAACCTATAATATTTTTTTCCGGATCAATAAGCATCGCCTTACGTTCCCATACAGCTTCAGATGATACATATTCATGTTCATAATCGGCATTTATTTCCACAGTATCCAGAGCCGATAAGTTTTCCGGATCAGTATTGTCAAACATCGTAAGCTTTACACCTGTTAATGTTCCGTCATTATCTGCACTCTGACCAAAGCCAAGCAGAAGATTATCAGACCATTTCTGCATATAAGAACTATAACCGTTTATTTTGAATTCGTCCATAATAACAGGATTATGAGGATCGCTTAGATCAATTGCATAAAGAGGATCCGTCTGACGAAAAGTTACAATATAAGCTGTATCACCTTGAAAATTTACTGATTTTATAGTTTCATCAAGACCAAAGTCTTTTATTTTTCCCGCCTCTCTCAGTTCCATATCAAGTACATACAGATAATTGTTGTAATCCTGTGAATCCCCAAACACACCATTCCACGAATTATTCCGCATATTAACAGTAGTCGCTATTCTTAAAAATCCGTTATATTCACTCATTGAAAACTGATCGTTTACATATCCCTTAACCTTCCCTGACGCCTGAGGAGTAATTTTACCGCTGTTTATTGAAAATCTTGTTATTTCAGTATCTTCATATCCAAATGTCAAATAAAGATTTTCATAAGAACAGTAAACAGTACCGGAAAATCCTGCAACGGATTGTATATCAGTCGGTTCATAAGGGATTTCAGCATTTAAATTAAACGCCGATATATTTGCAAATGCAGAACTGGAATAAAGAACATCAGGACAATATTCAGGGATCATTATACAATCCGGTTCTACATACTTAACCTCTTGATTTACCGAATATCTGGGAATATATTTTTCAAATTCTTCAGATGTAAAATCCTTACTGCTATAATATTTTTCTGTATTTGAAACAAGATATAAATAACCGTTATCCGTCAGGCGCACATCATTATATGATCCCTCCTGCGTATAAGTTCCGATAAGCTGAGGATACTCTCCGGAAGTATAGAACGAAATGCAAGTATCATTGTAAATCAATCCGCAGCAGTCGTTTTCTTCACCGTAATTAACATCCTCACTAAAATTATTTGCCGAAGATATTACAATCAGTATATTATTATATAAATACATATCGTTAATAGCTTCCTCATCTTTGTGGAACTGTATTGTATTGAGAAACTTTCCGTCCTTAACATTGGCAGCATTGATTACATTTCCGCAGGCATAGTAAATATTATTGCCGTCAGTCTTGACTATGTCTGCTTCAAGAACTCCCGTTTCCTGATTGTAAGTATCCGAGTAATCCTTTTTCTGTTGTGACGAAACATTTACGGAATTCTGATTAACCTCTTCTTCCTGAACAGAGTCCTCTGCAATCGCTCCGTCCGCCATAACTTCATCCTCTACTATATCATATCCGTAATAACCGTTTGATTTTATACGTGACGCTTTCTTTTCTGCAAGTTTGAAATAATTGTATACCTCACTGTAATCAGCTGCATATTTCATTGAATCGACAGAATCAGCATCATTTAAAGAAGATTCCGAAACAAGACATTTATCACCGTCATGATTATATTTCAACATATAGCCAAATGCAGCGCTTACAGTAACAGCAAATGCTGCTGCAATCGGAATAACCCTCATAGCCGTACGCTTAAAATTAATTTTATTTTTTCTTTCGCCGGAAAATTTATCAAGCATAATTTTTATTGATTCAGGTTTAAGCTCTTGCGGAACATTTTCCGATTCCAGTATTTTTTTTATATTTTTATCGTTATAGTTCTCACTCATATTTGCCTCTCCTTTCATACCGTTAAGCTCAGTCTCAATTCTTTTTTTATTCTTGAAAGTCTGGAACGTACCGACGATGATTTTAGTCCGTATATCTTTGCTATTTCTTCACTTTTATAACCGCCCAGTACCGACAGAGAAAGTATTCCTCTTGATTCGTCATCAAGATTATCCATTGCCTCCTTAAGCTCTGAACAATTAAAATCAAATTCTGAATTATATAAAATATCTTCGTTCAGTTCTGAATTATCTTTATAATATTCTCTTTGCTTTTTCTTTATTTTAGAAAAAAGTATTTTCATAATCCAGCTTTTAAATGCGTCTTCATTTTTTAATTTGCCAATTGAAGCAAAAGCGTCGATTACCGTCTCGCTTACTGCGTCATAAGCATCGTGACGATTGCGTAAATTATACAGTGCCGTATGATACATTTCTTTGTAAACTATTGAATATAATCTTGCAAAGGCTTCTGTATCCCCTTTCCTCGCCAGACTTACATCGTTTTTAAAATCCTTCATAATTCCCTCCTTTTGAATCGATTCATAATATTAGTGTTTTTTCAAGTACAAAATGCTGCAAATATTTTATATTTTTGGAAATCTATACAATTTTCCTGCTTGGTTTTTGTTAATTATAACATATTCAATTTATTTTGTAAATTAAAGATTTTTATTGAAATTTTTTAAAAAATATGATATTATATAAATATATTCAACAATTTTATATAAAAAGTAATAAAAATGAATAATTAAGGAGTGTTTAATGTGAAGAAAATCAAATCATTTATTTTATCCTGCATGCTTATCTTTTCAACAATTTTCGGCGCACTGGAATATGAATCTATAGTTTTAGCCGCCGATACCGCCCTTTATCCCGCACAGGCTGTAAATTTTACTGCCTACACAACCGCACGTAATCTTAACAAATCAAGTACGTCATTAAATACACAAATTGCTTCGGGCAGTACAACCGAAAACTGGCGCATTGATTACGTCTCTTCAGGCGTTTACAATATTGTAAACATGTCTGACAACAGTTATCTTACTGCAAACGAAACAAAATGCATTACTTCCTCCGCTAGTGGCAATTCCAATCAGCAATGGAACATTATCGGTACTGATAAAGACTTTTTAGGAAATTATCTGTATTATAAAATTGTAAATGTTTCTACGGGTAAGGCAATTACATATTACCAAAAAGATAATAGTATAGGTCTTGATCAATATACAAATGACGGCGCTCAGAAATGGAAGCTTAACTGCTATGGTCTTGAGGGATTTGCAGCAAACAGTAAAATGAGCGAAGGCGAAAAGGCCGGTACAATCGGCGGACTTCTGGGTGAAACTATTTTTATTTCGGATATGACATCAATGAAAGAAGCACTTCTTCGAACTGAACCTCTTACTATAGTACTGACTGCAAATATTGATTGCAGCGGTGAAAATTATGACTGGATGATTGAAGACAATAAAACAATTATAGGTTCATATCAGGCTAATCAAATGCGTGACTGCAAACTAAGAACTAATGACTATTACGGTAAACTTGATCCCAGTGACAATATAATTATAAGGAACATGAAATTTCAGGTCGAGGTTAATCCGAATATGCTTGTTCTTGCAATTTATTCCTCAAAAAATATTTGGGTCGATCACTGTACATTTAATTCCGACCTAAATAAAAACCGTGATGAAGTAGGAAAATTCATTTGGATCAACACACCTTTTGACGGAAAAGATTTAAACCGCAGCCCCGACTGCATTACATTATCATATAATATTTTCAAAAACAGATACTGGACTATCGCTTACGGTACTCAAAACGGCGAAACAAACAAATGCCGAACCTCTGTTATGTATAACATGTGGGATTCCTGTATAAGAAGATGTCCTCAGATAGGAAACGGTACCGGACACATTTACAACAACTACCACGTAAACAACGACGGTTCAATAAACGACGGAACTTCACAAATTATTCCCGGTGAAGGATCTGTGATTTTCAGCGAAAACTGCCGCTTTGAGGGACTAAAAAAAGTTGAAGCTGCAATAGACAAAAACGCAAAGTATAAGGATTCCGGTTCATACACAAGCGATACATTGACATCTGAGCCTTATCCTCTTTCTAACAATCTAGGTTCATATACTTCTCATTCATGGAATCCCGGAAATGAAAATTACGGATATTCTCTTATCTCAGCATACAAAAGCAACTCAAAAGATGTTAAAACATTCTGCTCACAGTACTCAGGATGCGTAAAGTCCTCTTCTGCACTAAAATATATTTATGACTCAGATTGTTCATCATTTATTGAAAAAACTATTTCTTCACCTTTCCTTACAGAGGGATTTGATTCACAATACAGTACTTTGACAACTGAAATAACTGCCGCCGTACTTAAAGAAGGAGCAGTGTACATGATAAAAAATGCAAACAGCGGTATGTACATGGAAGTTAAAGGCGGTACTGCCGCAGATGGTACTAATGTTCAGCAATGGGGAGCAGAAACATCAGCCTCTCATAATACATGGCGTGTTCTTTCAGCCGGTGACGGTTATTACTACCTTTATTCACAGATTGACGATAAAATAACCTACCTTCTTGATGTTAACGGAAACAAGACAGATAATGGTACAAACATAGGTATATGGTCTGCAACAGACGCCGACGCTCAGAAATTTAAATTTGTACAAAACAGTGACGGAACATACCAAATCAGAACTAAAACATCAAATGATACTTCATGTGTTGAAATAGCTGATGCAAGTACATCAAGCGGGGCTAATGTTCAGCAATGGACTGCAAACGGAAACAGCTGTCAGAATTGGATCTTAGAACAGGTTGAAGATACCGGCTGTATTATGGATACTAACGCTGTATATATGTTCAAAAACAGTAACAGCAGTCTTTATATGGAAGTTCAAGGCGGTACTGCCGCAAACAATTCCAATATTCAGCAATGGGGCGCAAATGGTGTTTCAAAGCATAATTCATGGACCTTGAAATCATTCGGAGGAGGATACTATTACATTATTTCTCAGCTTGATGACGGTAAAACATATTATCTGAACATTGAAAACGGTTCCGGAATAAACGGTGCAAATGCTGAAATACTTACAAACAATAAAACAAGTTCTCATTTGTTTAAGTTTGTCAAAAATCCTGACGGCACTTATAATATTTTAACAAGAGCCTCAAAAGACATTTGTGCTGTTGAAGTTGCAGACGCTTCAAAAAACAGCGGTGCGAATATTCAGCAGTGGGAGGTGAATTCAAACAGCTGTCAGAAATGGATTGCAGAAAAATCACCTATTGTAACAACAACCGTAACCACAAGTGCAATAACTACAAGTATAACAACTACAAAAACTACAACATCTCCAATAACAACTACTTCACCTATAACAAGCGATGATGTACAAAAAGGAGATATAAATTCTGATAAATCAGTAAATGTATCTGATATTGTCTCATTGCAGAAATACCTTATAAAGACTGAACAGTTAAATGAATCCGGATTTAAGGCAGCAGATTTAAACGACGACAATAAAATAAATATATTTGATCTTGTTATTCTGAAACGTATTATTATAAGCGGTTGAAATTTATACCCAAAAGGAGTATAATATAATTATATTAAATTTTTCGGAGGTAAATATGAATAACGCTTTTAAACCAGCTGATATACTTGTTCCTAAAAAATCTGTTGATATGAATAATTGGTCGGTTATTGCATGCGATCAATATACCAGTGAACCTGAATACTGGAAACAAACCAGTAAAATAGTCGGTCAGAACTATTCATCATTAAATTTGATTCTGCCTGAAATTTATCTTGAAGATGAAAATGTTAAAGAAAAAATTGAAAATATTCACAAAAATATGGATAAGTATTTAAGTGATGACATATTTGATGAGTATAAAAATTCTATGATATACGTTGAAAGAATTCAGAGCAACGGTATTCTGAGAGCAGGTATTGTTGGAATGATCGACCTTGAAGAGTATGATTTTTCAAAGGGCAGTACCTCACAAGTTCGTGCCACTGAAGCAACCGTAATAGAAAGAATTCCTCCGAGAATAAAAGTCCGGGACGGCGCATTACTTGAGCTTCCTCATATTATGATACTTATTGACGACGAAAATAATACTGTTATTGAACCTTTTGCAAATTTGAAATCTGAAATGAAAAAACTATATAATTTTGAACTAATGCAAAATGGAGGAAAAATAAGCGGCTATTTAATTGATGATCAAAAATGCTCGGAAATTATCCGTTCTCTTGACATGCTCGGAAATCCTGAAAAATTCAGTCGGAAATACGGTTGCAGCGACGTACTTCTCTATGCTATGGGTGACGGTAATCACTCTCTGGCTACGGCGAAAGAATTTTATGAACAGCTGAAACGTAACAATCCTGAAAAAGATTTTTCAAATCATCCCGCAAGATATGCACTTGCTGAAATTGTAAATCTTCACAGTCCGGCACTGCAATTTGAGGCCATTCACAGAATTATTACAGATACCGATACAGATATACTTATTAAAACTATGAACAATGAGCTTCAAATATCCGAAAAACAGTCTGAACAATCGTTTATGTATATTGTAAACGGTAAAGAACATACTGCATATATCCATAACCAAACCTCCAACCTTACAGTTGGAAGCTTACAAAAGTTTCTTGACAGCTATTTGACAGAAAACAGCGGAAAAATCGACTATATTCATGGTAAGGATACTGTTAAAAAACTTGCAAATCAAAAAAATTCAATTGGATTTATACTGCCGGATATGAGTAAAAGCCAGTTGTTCCCTACCGTAATAAAAGACGGCGCATTGCCAAGAAAAACATTTTCTATGGGTCATGCGCAAGATAAACGATACTATATTGAATGCCGCAAAATTAAAGACATTCAGTAATATATATCTTATCTCAGAGTTATTACTGCCCGCAGATCCTTGTCTGTGGGCTTTTCTGCCGACTTATCGCTCATTAAATTTATTCAGAAAATAATATATTTTAATTTCAAGCATCTATTGATTGTCTTGACATAAATATATAATAATGGTATAATAATTGTACAAAAATCGACAAAATTATAAAGAGAGGAAATAAATGAAAAGATTAAAACACCTTACCGCCTCAATTCTTGCGGTATTGACATTATTCCCTGCACTGAACGTTTCCGCCGAACTGCAAGGCAATGAGCGTAAAGATTTAACATACTCGGAAATGCAGTATCATGAATTTGACGAAAGCAAGTTAAAAAATGCCGCAGATGAGCTCACAGAAATTGCTGATAAAAATATATCCGGCAAAGAAAAAAGAGTTGAAGAATTAATAAATATAATGTTCGATGAATACGATCTTCAGGCAACACTATATAATATCAGATACAATGATTTTTACACTGATGTGACAAATGAATCAATTGAAAAGGAACTCCCTGAAATCGAACAAAATTATTCTGAATACTACGATATTATTTTTTCAGCATTGAATAAAGCTTATAATTCAGATTATCAGGATTTAATGTTTGAGCTTCTAGATCAGGATATAATAACTGCAATTACTTTTTTTCATACAACTGATGAAAAATATACCGAACTCTCAAATGAAGAATCTAAACTGGTTCTTGAATATGAAAGTCTGAATTCACAGGAATACAGTGTCGAATATAAAGGTCGCAGCTGGACTGCTGATGATTTATACAACAATCCGCCTGAAAACGAAGATGAATATAACCGTATTTCAAATATGATTTACAGTAAAAAAAATAAAGAACTTGGTGAAATTTATCTTAAGCTTATAAAAATCAGAGATAAAATCGCTAAACTATACGGATACCCAAACTATGCAGAATATGCTTATGAATCCACATATATGAGAGATTATTCACTGGATGATATTGATGAGGTTTATAAAGAAGTCAAGGAAAGCTTTCCGGATCTATATAATAAGCTTTACAATCAGCTTAGTCTGAGCCTTTATACAACCGGACTTGCAAATCAAACCTATAACGGTGAGGAGATACTTGATCAGATTGAACCATATTTTGCTGAAATTGGTTCAGAAATTTATGAAAATTTTAAATACATGAGAAAGTATCATCTTTATAATATTGATTCACTTCCAAATAAAATGGAAGCCGGATATACCGTTTCATTATATTCATATGCCGTACCGTTTATTTTTAACAGTCCATACGGAAACTACAATGATTTCAGGACAATGATCCATGAATTTGGTCATGCAAATGTCGATTATACCCATCCGACCCGTGCTATTTACGATAATACATTCGGCAATTCACTCGATACCCTCGAAATTCATTCTCAGGGAATGGAAGCTTTGTTTACTGAATATCACGATGATATTTTCGGCGAAAAGCAGGGTAAAGCGTTTACAGACTTCACAATTTATTCAATGGCATCATCAGTTGTAGAAGGCTGCTTGCTTGATGAATTTCAAAGATATGCCTATGAAAATCCCGATTGTACTCTTGAACAACTCAATACAAAATATATGGAACTATGCGGCGAATATAATATAGAATACAGCACAGACGTCGCTTACTCTTATGACTGGACAGAAATTTCACACAATTATAACTCGCCTATGTATTATATCAGCTATGCAACGTCTGCACTGTCTTCTCTTGATTTATGGATTAAAGCGTCAGATGACAGAGAGTCTGCAATAAACACATATAAATCATTAATTGACTGCGGTGCATACACGCCGTATATTGAATCAATTGAAAGCTGCGGTCTCAGAAATATTTTTAAACCCGGCGTTGTATCCGAAATCGCTGAGGAAACAGAACTTGTTCTTAAAAACGGTACTCTAAAGTCAGATGAAGAAGAAACCTCTGCTGAAATTACAGAGCCGTCTGAAGAAACTGAAACTGCAAATACGGTTACTTCTACAATAAAAAACAAAGCAAAAACAAAAGGAATGGCAATTCCTATGCTGTTTTCACTAATTGTAATTTTATTTGTTTTGGCAATATTTATTATGATTATAATACTGATTACTTCTATAATTAAACATAAAAAGAATAAAATACAAAAATAATACTAAGTGAATATCAAAAAATTAATAAAAAAATGGCTGACTTAAATGCGTGATATCGCTAACGGAGAATATAAGTTTGTACTGCCCACAGGCTAAAGCCTGTGGGTTTCTTCGTATTAAGGGAATTAAACCTGAAAAGTGTAGTAAATTTTAATTGTGTTACCGCATGTTCGTGAGTATTTTTCTTCTTTTTCAAATACCTCAATCCTGCGAATAAAGGTTCTCAGCAGTTCGGGAGTTAGCTTGGGCAGTTCGATGTATTCTTTGGCCTTTGATATAAATTCTTTTACATATATATCACGCATGTCCATTTCCGATATTTTATCAGTTATGGATTTAAGCTCCTGTGTGAGTTCCTCTTGTTCCTGTTCATAACCGCTTGCCATAGTATCGTAGCGTTCAGGTGTGATTCTTCCGGTTGCTCTGTCCTCATACAAACACCGTATAATGTTTTCTACCTGACTTATTCTTGTTTCAATCTGCTGTTTTTCACGCTCTGTCTGCCTGTAAAATTTCTTAGCTTCAGCTTCACCGTTCTGTAATGCCATTGCATAAAATTCTTCTGTGTTTTCCCTTGCCTTAGCAGTCATAGTCTTGAGTTGTTCCAACACTATTTTGTCAAGCACCTGTTCTCTTATGTAGTGTGAGGTACAGTCTGTTGTTCGACTTTGATAACCTCCGCACATAAAGTTATTTTGCTCAGGCTTCATAGTCTTTGCTCTGTGCAGGTATAATCGGGAACCGCATTCACCGCAGTATAAATAACCTGCGTACTTGTCCATCTCACCTTGTTTGTCAGGTCGTTTTCTTCCCTCAAAATGCTTTTGTACAAGGTCAAAGGTCTTTCTGTCAATTATAGCTTCATGGGTATCCTTGAAAATCAGTATGTTTTCAGGACTGTTTTTTATTCTCTTTTTGAGCTTGTTAGATTTTGAATAAGTCTTAAAGTTTACTGTATCTCCGCAGTATATTTGATTAGACAGTATTCTTCTGATTGTAGTCGTTACCCAATTATATGGTCTTGATAAATCAGGTTTTCCTGAACGGCTTCCTGTTGTATTGAACAAATAAACACTTGGTGAAGTTATTTTTTCGCTGTAAAACTTATTGCATATTCTGACGATCCCTATTCCGTTTGAATACATCTCGAATATTCTTTTAACTATCGGTGCAGTTTGAGGATCGACGATAAGATGTTTTGGATTTTCAGGGTCTTTCATATATCCGTATGGAATTGTAGTTCCGACACGCTCGCCCCGTTCACCGATTGCACGCTTAACAGCACGGATTTTTTTAGATGTATCTCTTGCATAAAGGTCATTAAAATAATTCTTTATTCCCGAAAAATCATTAATGCCTTTGTCGCTGTCTACTCCGTCATTTATGGCTATAAATCGGACATCGTACTGTGGAAAAATCACTTCCATAAGCATTCCTGTCTGTAAATAATCACGCCCCAGTCTGGACTGGTCTTTAACAATTACTGTACTGACATTTCCGCATTCAACCTCATACATCATTTCTTTATAAGCAGGACGGTTAAAATTTGCACCTGAATATCCATTCTCTGATAGCTTTTGCGATAAAATCCGAACGTGATTTTGAAGTCCTATCCGCATATTCATCGCAAAGCTTTAAAGTTTTATCGTCTAAGCTTATTCCTATCTTTTTTATCTTTTTCACCCCCATATTTTTGCGGTATGACTTTTAGGTACATGCTCCAAACTCCTATATTACCGTACTTCCACTGATTTTGAGATTGCATTGACACCTAAATTTCATACTCTGCATATTTTTGACGCCATTTTAAATAATGGCTGAAATGCTGTAAATTCGGCGTTTCTCGGCGGTCGGCTTTGCCGAACACTGTGATTGCGACGCCGTCGCTTTAACCGGCAATTTTTTATCTGATGTCTTAATTAAACCGACTTTTTATGCTTTTGTGCGTAATTTCTAATCCACATTTTTATCACCACCCATTTATTTTATGTATTCGTCCACAAACGCTCTGTGTGCCGTTTTTCTATCCTCTGCCGATACTTTCCCGATTAAAATTATGAGAGCTTAAATCGGCTTATGTTTGCTTGATTTTCCGTGACAGCAACCAATTTTGTGACAGTAAGTTACTGTCACATTTTTTTATTGTCACGCTTTATGTAACCACCGTAAAACAAGGTGTACAAAGGGTTTGACATACTTTAAGCTTTGCTTTATGTGACGGTAACGACAGTAGAATCTTTACTGTCACTACTGTCACACTTTAAATCTGAATTATTTCAGAGGAATGGCTGAGACGGAATCAACCGTCTTTTAAACAGCCCGAAAAAATTGTCCTCTATATATTAAGGACACTCAGATGATATTTGTAAACCATTTTGAATAAAAAAATAAAGAGCCTCCGTTAAATAACGGAAGCTCTCAGCTTATCAAGAATCTTTTTATGTCTTTTTGATACTGTCATTTTTGTTACTGCAAATGCTTTTCCGATTTCCTGCATTGATTGTTTATCCCAATAATACATTTCAATCAGCTTTTGTTCATCTGCCGACAGTTCTTTCAAAGCACTAAGCATTTTCTTCAAACTCAGCTTATGAAAAACAAGATTTTCAAACTCTTTACTGCTGCACTCCTGTTTTATCTTCACCGTTTCAAAACTACTTTTACTAAGATGTCGACGGTCGGAGCGTTCTTCAGCCGCCTGATGTTTTTTATCCTGTTCCATAAATTCAAACAGTCTGTCGGAAACTTCAATAGTCTGATTCTCATAAGTTATCAGCTTACTCATACGCATCCTTTCCGCTGTCAGAAAGAAAGCGTATCCCGACACAGCTTTTACACTGTGAACTCTCATGGTAACCGACCCATTTGGGTTTCAGAATGCCAAAGTGGTTTCCATGACTGCCTGAGGTTCATGTCAGAGACACGTTCCTCACCGGGCAGCTGTTTTTATATTTTTATTTTATCAGTATATCCTTTTATTGTCAATACACTTTGCTGAAAAATGTTATATTAATTTAAAGGGTTTGAGGGATTTTTCCCTGATAAGCTGCCTTTGGATATCCAAAGGCGTTGCTTGCTGGTATTATGCATTTATCAGCTAAGTATTTTTATCATCATACTTTTTTATTGTAACATTGAATTTTTTCTTGCCGAAAAGAAATATATGTGCTGTCCCATGCATATTTTCATTAAGATTTAATGTTGTAAAAAAATTTGTAAGCAGATAATGTTCACAAAAATTTGTGCTGTTAAAAGTGATACACTATACCAGCAAGTATCGCCTTTTGGGGTCAAAAGGCTTTTTCAGGTGTGCCTGAAACCCTTTGGCAGTATAAATAACAGCAGGAATTCAAGTCAAGAGATAGAATACTATCATTGTAAATTTTACAAGGCTATTATCACGAAGATTTAAGTCTTAACAGCTTCGACATTTACACAAATAAAAATAAATTTCTTAATTTGATTAGCAGTAACATAACATAAAATCAAAAAACGGGAAAAATAAAGTCAGGATTATTGGTATTTATCCGGTAATCCTGACTTTATTTTTTCTTAACAGTAATCAAAGATGTCTTTTCCCCGTTTTAATTTCTCCTATGCTAAACTATAAGCGTAAGGAGGGATTAAATATGTCAGTTATATTTAAAACTATACGCGAACTTGACAAACGCATAGAGGCACATGCGGAACGTTTTACATTTAAACATCCGTATCTATCCTTTTTTGCGTTATTTATCGGTATGCCGATTTGTATTCTCGCTACCGTGTTCTTTTTTACAGTTATTATTACAATTCCTATCGCTTTGATTTGCGGATGGCTGTAAGAGTCTTAATGTAATTTTAATATGTTATAAATTCTGCTAATCCCGATTTAATTCTTGTGCTGTTAAAATAACAGATAAGGAGGTAAGACTATGAAAATTATAATCGGATTTATTGGTCTTTGTGCTGTAGCACTGCTCATCTATTATTTCTATATACTAATGAAAGGAGATGACCAAAAATGAGTGTAGTAATACAATACATACTCTATCTTGCCATTCTTATTGTTTTGGCGATTCCGCTTGGAGCATATATCAAGAAAGTAATGAACGGAGAGAAAACTTTTCTTTCCAAAATTCTTACACCATGCGAAAACGCTGTGTATAAGGTTATGCGTGTAAAAAAAGACGAACAAATGAACTGGAAAAAATATGCCGTTTCCGTTCTGATTTTTTCAAGCATCGGCTTAGTTTTTATGTTTTTACTTCAGCTTTTGCAGGGTGTTCTTCCCGGCAATCCACAGGGACTTTCAGGTGTAAAATGGGATTTATCCTTTAATACAGCTGCCAGTTTTGTAACAAATACAAACTGGCAGGCATACAGCGGTGAATCTACACTTAGCTATCTTACACAGGCACTCGGACTTACTGTGCAGAACTTTGTATCCGCAGCTACCGGTATTGCCGTGCTGTTTGCACTGATACGAGGATTTACAAAGGTCAAAGTCGATGGTTTAGGAAGCTTTTGGGTGGATATAACAAGAATCGTCATTCATATTTTAATTCCTCTTAATCTTGTAATATCACTATGCCTTGTAGGCGGAGGTGTTATTCAGAACCTTAAGGGTGCTGAAACCGTATCGCTCGTTGAACCGATTGCGGTAAGTGCAGACGGTGAAATTCTTGAAGATGCTGAAATTGATATTGAAACAGGCATTGTAACGATAGACGGCAAAGCAGTTGAAGGTGCCGAAATTGTTACCGAGCAGTTTGTGCCTATGGGACCTGCTGCAAGTCAGGTTGCCATTAAGCAAAGCGGTACAAACGGTGGCGGTTATATGGGCGTAAACTCCGCTCATCCTTCGGAAAATCCGAACGCCTTTACAAATATAATTGAAATGCTCTCAATACTGCTTATTCCTGCAGCGTTGTGTTTCACCTTTGGTAAAGCGGTAAAAAACACGAAACAGGGCATTGCGATTTTTTCGGCAATGTTTATATGTTTGGTATTGGCTCTCAGTTCTATCGCCGTTAGCGAACAGCTTGCAACACCGCAGCTTGCACAGGACGGTGTCAACATTTCGATGATTGATCAGGCGGGCGGCAATATGGAAGGTAAGGAAGCACGGTTTGGTATTGCTACTTCCTCTACTTGGGGGGCATTTACAACGGCAGCTTCTAATGGTTCTGTCAACTCGATGCACGACAGCTACACACCGATCGGTGGTATGGTGACAATGCTTCTTATGCAGCTCGGCGAGGTTGTTTTCGGCGGCGTCGGCTGCGGTCTTTACGGTATGCTTGCCTTTGCGATTCTAACGGTGTTTATTGCCGGTCTGATGGTAGGTAGAACACCAGAATTTTTGGGCAAAAAAATTGAACCGTATGAAATGAAATGGTCTGTTCTCGTATGTCTTGCGACACCTATTGCCATTCTTGTGGGAAGTGGTATAGCGGCTATAATTCCAAGTGTTTCTGATAGTTTAAACAATAGCGGTGCACACGGTTTTTCGGAACTACTCTATGCTTATTCTTCCTGTGGAGGCAACAACGGTTCTACGTTTGCTGGATTTAATGCAAATACAGTATTTTTAAATATTTCTCTTGGACTTGTAATGTTGTTTGTACGATTCCTGCCAATTATCGGAACGCTGGCGATTGCAGGAAGTCTTGCAGGTAAAAAGAAAATTGCAACAAGTGCAGGTACACTTTCCACAACAAACGGTATGTTTGTATTTTTACTGATTTTAATTGTCCTGATTATCGGTGCACTCAGCTTCTTACCTGCATTGGCACTCGGTCCGATTGCAGAATTTTTAAAGAGTATCATATAAGGAGGTACTGATATGACACAATCAGCCAAAAGTGCCTTTGCCGATAAAAAAATGCTCGGCAGAGCCATAAAAGATTCATTTATAAAATTAAACCCGAAAACACAGGTGAAAAATCCTGTTATGCTTTTGGTGTATATTTCGGCAATTCTGACAAGCGGATTATGGCTTGTTTCGTTGTTCGGAATAAAGGACGCTTCCAACGGATATACGCTGGCGATTGCAGTAATTTTGTGGTTTACTTGTATCTTTGCAAATTTTGCAGAGGCCATTGCAGAAGGCAGAGGAAAAGCACAGGCAGATTCTTTAAGAGCATCTAAGAAAGATGTTGAAGCACACAAGATACCTTCTGCCGATAAAAAAGAGCAGATAACCGCTGTTTCTTCCGCTACTCTTAAAAAAGGCGATATCGTCATTGTGAAAGCTGGAGAGCAAATCCCGGGCGACGGTGAGGTTATCGAAGGAGCCGCTTCCGTAGACGAAAGTGCTATCACAGGTGAATCCGCACCTGTTATCCGTGAGGCAGGCGGTGACAGAAGCGCCGTAACAGGTGGCACTACCGTGCTTTCCGATTGGATTGTCGTGCGGATAACAAATGAAGCCGGTGAAAGCTTTCTTGATAAAATGATTGCTATGGTTGAGGGTGCTTCCAGAAAAAAAACGCCTAATGAAATCGCATTACAAATTTTCCTTGTTGCACTTTCCATTATATTTATTCTTGTTACCGTATCGCTGTATACCTACTCAATATTCTCTGCAAAACAGGCAGGAATTGAAAATCCGATTTCAGTTACTACCTTGGTTGCTTTGCTTGTTTGCCTTGCACCTACAACCATCGGTGCACTGCTTTCGGCAATCGGTATTGCTGGTATGAGCAGACTGAATCAGGCAAATGTCCTTGCCATGAGCGGAAGAGCCATTGAAGCCGCAGGAGATGTAGATATACTTATGCTTGATAAAACCGGTACGATTACGCTCGGTAACCGTAAAGCAAGTGCTTTTATCCCCGTAGACGGTGCAAGTGAAGAGGAGCTTGCCGATGCGGCACAGCTTTCCTCTCTTGCAGATGAAACTCCTGAGGGAAGAAGCGTAGTCGTTCTTGCAAAAGAGAAATTCGGTATTCGCGGCAGAGAGCTTTCCGACAAAAATATGACCTTTATTCCATTTACCGCAAAAACCCGTATGAGCGGCGTGGATTATGACGGCAACCAAATCCGTAAAGGAGCAGCCGATACCATGCAGGAATATGTAACGCAGTCAGGCGGGATATATTCGGAGGAATGTGACCGAATCGTTAAAGGCATTGCAAATCAGGGCGGCACTCCTCTTGTTGTGGCAAAAAATCATAAAATACTCGGCGTTATTCACCTTAAAGACATTATCAAGCAGGGGGTAAAAGAGAAATTTGCTGATCTTCGTAAAATGGGTATAAAAACCATTATGATTACAGGAGATAATCCAATGACCGCAGCAGCAATTGCCGCTGAAGCGGGTGTGGATGATTTCCTTGCCGAAGCAACACCGGAAGGTAAGCTTCAAATGATACGTGATTTTCAAAGCAAAGGACACCTTGTAGCAATGACAGGTGACGGCACAAACGATGCCCCTGCTCTTGCTCAGGCTGATGTGGCAGTTGCAATGAACACAGGTACGCAGGCAGCAAAAGAAGCCGGAAATATGGTTGATCTCGATTCGTCGCCTACAAAGCTTATTGATATTGTCCGTATCGGCAAACAGCTTTTGATGACAAGAGGAAGTCTGACTACCTTCTCTATTGCAAATGATATAGCAAAGTATTTTGCCATTATCCCCGCCTTGTTTATAGGACTTTATCCGGAACTTTCGGCACTTAATATTATGAGACTTCATTCTTCGCAAAGTGCTGTTTTATCCGCAATAATTTACAATGCACTGATTATTATTGCACTGATTCCGTTGGCACTCAAAGGAGTAAAATACCGTGAGGTTCCGGCAGGCAAGCTTTTGTCACGCAACTTGTTAATTTACGGTCTCGGCGGTCTTGCAGCACCTTTTATCTTCATTAAGCTGATTGATATGCTGTTTGCACTGTTCGGTTTGGCATAAGTAGGAGGTTTTTAAATGAAAACAATAAAAAATGTACTGCCTAAAGCAGCAATAATCTTTCTTATCTTTACATTACTCTGCGGCATTATTTATACGGGCGTTGTTACAAGTATTGCACAGCTTATTTTCCCAGATAAAGCAAATGGCAGTATCATTGAGGTTGATGGAAAAAAGTATGGCTGTGAACTGCTTGGTCAACAATATACGGATGACGGACATATGTGGGGACGCATTATGAATATTGATGTTTCAACCTACAAGGATGAAAACGGAAAAACTCTGATGTATGCCTCACCGTCAAACCTTTCTCCGGCAAGCGAAGAATATGAAGCTTTGGTGAAAGAGCGTGTGGAAAAACTTCAGGCGGCAAACCCCGATATGGACGAAACAGCAATCCCGGTTGACCTTGTAACCTGCTCGGGCAGCGGACTTGACCCGCATGTTTCCCCTGCTGCCGCCGAATATCAGGTAGCAAGAATCGCAAAAGCCGATAATATGACTGAGGATGAAGTGCGGGAAATTATCGATAAATGTACAAGCGGTAAGTTCTTAGGTGTGTTCGGAGAAAAAACCGTTAATGTGCTGAAGGTTAATTTAATGTTGGACGGAATTCTATAATAGTTTTAAGGCGGAAGAGTTTCGGCTTTTCCGCCTTTATCTTTATGCAATCTTAATATTGTCTTTATCTTACTTACGCCAGCTTAATACAGATTAAGATAAAATAAAGACAGCCTAAATATAATATTAAGATTGCGTAGGTGTCTGTTATGTAAAACAGAAAAATCTAAAACATAAGCATATAACATCGTTTCAAATTATTATATTGGGATTTATGTCTGTGATAATTTTAGGCAGCATAATGTTAATGATGCCCGCTGCAACAAGAGACGGCAAAGGTGCTGTATTTTCAGACGCACTGTTTACACCGCTACTTACGCAGTCTGTGTAACCGGTTTGGTAATCCATAATACATCTGCATACTGATCAACATTCGGGCAGGGTGTGATCCTGTTTTTAATTCAAATCGGCAGTATGGGCATTGTTACGGTTGCGGTTGCAGCAATTTCAGGACACAAAATAGAGTTGATGCAGGAAACACCATGCAGGAGACTGTTACCGCACACCGTTGTTTTATGGAAAAAGGATTCAAATAATGCCTTTGCAAATAGTTTTTCGATTTGTTTTTGTCTAATCAAGCAGAATTAATGCAGCGTATGTAAAGTAGAAAAAGCTTTCATACTGTGATATAATAGAGAGCAGAAAGGAGAAATTATGGTACAATATTTTATAAATTCAAAAGACGGGAGTCTGCAAGCCACCCAAAATTGTGGTGATATAAAACCGTTTTTTACGATTATGAGTACGGCAGAATTTCATGAATATAAAGAACAATTGCCGTATTATAAAGAATTTCTTCGCTGCTTTGGATCAATTCGTTATTGTAAGGCAGAGGTATTTAAAAATTGCATTATAGGAACCTTACGCTTGCCACAAAAAAGTGCAAAGCGTTTACCGCAGCTTTCTTTCGGCTTTTATTTAACGGAGCAATCTATTTTATGTGTCGAAGATGTAGGTGATCTGAAATTATGGGTAGAAAAGCGGATAAGTATGTTTCAGAAAATATACAGTCCGGCTCAGCTTCTTTTGCAATTTATGGAGCAAATGATAGAGGATGATGTTCTGTATCTTTCTCATATAGAAGCAGAAACAGAGAAAATGGAAGAAAATATCATCAGCGGTGGCTCTAAAGACTTTTTTGATTTGCTCACAAAACGCAGGCAAAAACTGTCTGAATTAAACGCTTACTATGAACAGCTGACGGATATAGGAGAGCTGTTTCAATCCCGTATATGTTCTTCATTCGCAGACGACATTCAGATTTGGGATAAGTTTACGCATCGTGCAGAGCGATTGCAAGATCACGTACATCTGCTTCGTGAAAATATGCTTCAGCTTCGTGAGCTTTATCAATCAAAGCAAGATGTACAGCAAAATAAGATTATGGGGATTCTCACAATTGTTACCACTTTTTTTCTGCCCTTTACTTTAATTACGGGCTGGTATGGAATGAACTTTGCCTATATGCCTGAGCTTAAATGGCGGTACAGCTATCCGGCTGTGATTCTTGTCGCAGTTATTATTGCAATTGGAGAATTTATTTACTTTAAAAAGAAAAAATTCTTTTAATTTCACTTTCACAAAATATTAGACTTACAGGAGGTGTTCTCATGGACGAAATAAGACAAAGCCCGGAACAATTTCTAAAGGAAATTAAAAAGGAAGAACAAAGCCTAAACAGAGGGCATTTGAAAATTTTCTTCGGCTATGCCGCAGGAGTCGGCAAAACTTATGCTATGCTGAAAGCTGCACATGCGTCAAAGAGACACGGTATTGATGTCGTTGCCGGTTACATTGAACCGCACGCCCGTCCTAAAACCTCTGCGCTGATCAACGGATTGGAATGTCTTCCGAATCTTATTACGGAATATAACGGAATTACTCTTTCGGAATTTAATCTTGATGCCGCACTTTCCAGGCACCCGCAATTAATTCTTGTAGATGAGCTCGCCCATACCAATGCATCTGTGTGCCGCCATACAAAGCGTTATCAGGATATTCAAGAGTTGTTGAATGCAGGAATAGATGTTTATACTACCGTAAATGTTCAGCATATCGAAAGTCTTAATGACACCGTTGCATCTATAACTGGCATTATGGTACACGAGCGAATCCCAGATTCGGTATTTGATAATGCCAATCAGGTTGAGCTTGTCGATATTGAGCCGCAGGAATTGATTGATCGGCTGCATGCGGGAAATGTTTATAATTCAGTTCAAGCAGAGCGTGCTACAGAGAATTTCTTTACTGCGGAAAATCTTACGGCACTTCGGGAAATTGCTTTGCGCCGCTGTGCCGACCGGGTAAATCTGCTTACCGAAACTGTCAGAATAAAAAGTCACAGCGATTATCATACCGATGAACATATTCTGGTCTGCCTTTCATCGTCACCGTCCAATGCAAAAATCATTCGAACAGCTGCCCGAATGGCAAGTGCATTTAAAGGCGCTTTTACCGCTTTATTTGTGGAAACACCTGATTTTCAGGTTATGCCAGAAAAAGATGTAAAGCGTCTGCGAAGCAATATGCGTCTTGCCGAACAGCTCGGTGCTAAAATCGAAACGGTTTACGGGGAGGATGTATCGGTTCAAATTGCTGAATTTGCAAGGCTGTCTGGCGTGTCAAAAATTGTAATAGGAAGAAGTGCAGCAACCAGAAAAAGCATATTCAGCAAACCCACACTTACAGAAAAGTTGATTGCAAGTGTACCGAATTTGGATGTGCATATTATACCGGACACAAAGGGTAAAAGTTCCGTATACCGTGCTAAAAAAGCAAGAAAGAAAAATGAAATCGTGTTTTCGGTTTTGGATTTTTTAAAAAGCGTTGCAATTTTGATTTTATCAAGCTGTATCGGACTGCTGTTTCGATACTTGGGATTTGCAGAAGCCAATATTATTACTGTATATGTTTTCGGTGTTCTTATAACATCGGTCGTTACAAGACATCGGATTTACAGCCTGATTTCTTCTATTGTCAGCGTTTTGGTTTTCAACTATTTCTTTACCGATCCGCAGTTCACTCTTCAGGCTTACGACAAAGGCTACCCTATTACATTCCTGATTATGTTTTTGGCGGCACTGCTCACAAGCTCGCTTGCCGTAAAACTCAAAAATCATGCAAGGCAGACAGCACAGGCGGCTTACAGAACAAAGGTATTGTTCGACACAAACCAGCTTTTACAACAGGCAAAGGGTAAAAACGAAATCGTTTCTGCAACAGCAAATCAGCTTATCAAGCTGCTCGGTAAAGATATTGTATTCTATTTGGCGGAAAATAAAAAACTCAGCGAACCGCATATTTTTACCGTTTCAGATGATAAAACGAACGAAGAAATAACAAGTACAAATGAGAAAGCGGTTGCGGAGTGGGTACAAAAAAACAACAAGCACGCAGGGGCTACTACCGAAACGCTTTCCAGTGCTAAATGCCTGTATCTTGCAATCAGAGTAAACAACTGTGTTTACGGAGTTGTCGGGATTTATATCGGTAAAGAGCCGCTTGACTCATTTGAAAAAAGTATACTGTTATCCATACTCGGTGAATGTGCCATGTCATTGGAAAATGAAAAGAACGCAAGAGAAAAGGAAGAAGCGGCAATTCTCGCTAAAAATGAACAGCTTCGTGCCAATCTCCTGCGTGCAATTTCGCACGATCTGAGAACACCGCTTACTTCCATTTCAGGCAATGCAAGCAATCTTTTATCAAACGGCAATTCCTTTGATGAGGCTACAAAAAAGCAGCTTTATACCGATATTTACGATGATTCAATGTGGCTTATCAATCTTGTGGAAAATCTTCTTTCGGTAACAAGAATTGAAGAGGGACGGTTAAATCTGCACATTACAGAGGATTTAGTAGACGATGTGATCTCCGAAGCACTTCATCATGTGAACCGAAAAAGTATTGAACACCATATCTCAGTTCAAAATAAGGAAGATTATCTTCTCGCTAAAATGGATGCAAAACTTATGGTGCAGGTTATCATAAATATTGTTGATAACGCCATTAAATATACACCGAAAGGCTCTAATATCCTGATTAAAACCTGGAAGCAGGGAGATAAAGCGATAATATCCATTGCCGACAATGGTGATGGAATACCCGATGATATGAAAGAAAGGGTGTTTGATATGTTTTACAGCGGAGCTAACAAAATAGCTGACAGCCGCCGCAGCTTAGGATTGGGATTGTCACTGTGTAAATCGATAGTAAATGCACATGGCGGCAAAATAGCAGTTTCAGACAATACACCGCACGGTACGGTGTTCACTATTACATTACCTGCCGGGGAGGTAGAAATTCATGAATAAACCCTTGATATTGGTTGTTGAAGATGATAATTCAGTCAAAAACCTTATCACAACGACCCTTAAAGCACACAATTATAGATTTGTAACCGCACCAAATGCTTCCAGTGCCATTTTGGAAGCGTCGTCGCATAATCCCGATATTGTCCTGCTCGATTTAGGACTTCCGGACATAGACGGAGTTGAAGTAATTAAAAAAATCCGTACTTGGTCAAATATGCCGATTATCGTTATCAGTGCACGAAGCGAGGATACCGACAAAATCGATGCACTCGATGCAGGAGCCGACGATTATCTGACCAAACCGTTTTCGGTAGAAGAGCTTTTAGCAAGGCTCAGAGTTACACAAAGGCGGCTTAATATGATACAGAACGAAACAGCTGCCGAAGCATCCGTTTTCACAAACGGCAATCTTAGCATAGACTATGCCGCAGGTTGTGCCTACCTAGATGATGAAGAGCTGCACCTTACACCTATTGAATATAAGCTTTTATGCTTGCTTTCAAGAAACATCGGCAAGGTTTTGACTCATACATTGATCACGCAAAAAATTTGGGGCAGCAGTTGGGATAACGATATTGCTTCTTTACGCGTCTTTATGGCGACGCTACGTAAAAAGCTGGAAAAAGATGCTGACTCTCCGCAATATATTCAAACGCATATCGGCGTCGGATATAGAATGGTGAAGGTAGAATAATCTTTTAAACAAATGATACCTGAGCAAAAAGCGGTGCTGTAAACATAAAAAAGGATTTACAGCACCGTTTTAATTATAAAACATATATCAGTAAGATTATGCCATTTTATCACATAATTTAAAAATGGAGTACAAATTGTTTTTGTACTCCGTTTCCTTATCCTATTCGATTTGATTTAGTTTCTCGGTTTTATTATTTCTTCGTTTAGGATGTCTGCATAAAACGTCAGCCATTTTTTATTTTACATATACAAATAACCCTTTTATTCACAGTACGTTACCGAATAAATCTTATTTCCAAATTCAGACAAAGACACTATTTCATTGTATTTGTTTAATGGATCCATACACAAAAAGTTTTTTTCATCAGAGCCAACTAAAAGTACAAAATGATAGTTTCCGGATTTTGGCATTTTAACACTAACGATTGGATATATACGATTTTTAATCAATGTTTCTAATTCACTTTCACTAATTTCAGAGGTTTCTTTCCTGATATATTTTATTTTTAATACCGAACCGGCAATGTCCCATTGAAGATTTCCTTCTGAATCATATACATTATTTTTTGAAAAAAATTCGTTTAATGTACCCGGTGTAATACCTGAAACCTCTTCAACAGATATTCCCTGCATTAAAAGCTGAGAAGCAATACACGTAGTCAAACAACCCGAATCACCCATATGATATTCAGAATTGCCTAGAAAATCATTTTTCCATATATCATCTTTTTGATAAAACGCAATTGGATTGGAAGTAATTTCCTCAGAAGAGTTAATGGTTTTAGCATTTCTGTCCCTATACAAACAAAGCGCTGTAACGCTCAGTATAGCTAATAAAATAAATACTGATATAGCAATTAATAATTTATTTTTTATTTTCATAATACCACCTATATTAATTAAAAAGTAATTTTAACATAATTCAACTATTTCATCAAACATTTCATCTATTTCATTTTTTAACTGTTCTATATCCGTACATTTTTTATTCATAACTTCAAAATCGCTGTATACTTCTTCTCTGGTTATTTCCTCCTGCAAATTATCAAGTTCAGACTGTTTTTCTTCAATCAAAGTTTCAAGTTCCCTTACACGGGCTCTTCTCTTGGCTTCAAGACTTCGCTGCTCCTTAGACTTATATGCTCTTTCATTTTTCTCTTTATACTCCTGCTCAGCTTTGGCTTTGTTTTCAGCTTCTACCGCCTGACGGGCAATCTGTTCCCTTTTATTATTTATTTCAAGATAATAATCAAAGTTTCCGGTATACATTTCTGTACCGTCACTTCTTATTTCCAAAATTTTTCCGGCAATTTTATTAAGTAAATATCTGTCATGAGAAACGAATATAACAGTACCGTCAAACTCGTCAAGAGCTCTTTCTATCGACTCTTTTGAAGTCAGATCCAGATGGTTTGTAGGTTCGTCCAGAATAAGTACATTCCCTTTTTCAAGCATCATAAATGCAAAACATACTTTAGCTCTTTCCCCGCCGCTTATAACTCCCGTTTCCTTAAAAACGTTTTCACCTTTAATTCCAACACTTCCAAGCAAAGACCGTATTTCAAGATCGGTAAGCAAAGGATAATGCCTATGCAGTTCGTCAATTACAGTATTACAAGGATCGAGATTTGCACTTTCCTGCTCAAAATAAGAAATCTTTACATTTGACGCCCATCTCACTTTTCCTGAATGAGGAAGAATCCCTTGAAGTACTTTCAGAAAAGATGATTTTCCGATTCCATTATCACCAATAATTCCTAGCTTCTCTCCCCTTTTAATTTCAAAAGAAATATGCTCTGCAAGAATTTTTTCAGAGGTACCGCTGCCAACTCTGATATCAACATCCTTTACGTCAAGTATATCAAAAGGCGGCTGAATTTTATACTCAAACTTAATATTAGCGCTATTTGACGCAATACTTGGTTTTTCAATAAGCTCCATACGTTCCAAAGCTTTTTCTCGGCTTTTAGCGCTTGCAGCCGTTGAAGCTCTTACTTTATTCTTAGCAATGTATTCCTCAAGCTTTGCAATTTCTTTCTGCTGAGCTTCATATTCCTTTTGCTGACGCTTTACACTGTCACTTTTCAATAAGGTATAAGCCGTATAATTACCTTTATATCTTGTAAGGACGCCATATTCTATTTCGCAGACAGAAGTAACTACCTTATCAAGAAAATATCTGTCATGAGATACTATGAGCAGCGCTCCTTTATAGTCCTTAAGATATTCCTCGAGCCAAAGCACAGTTTTAAAATCAAGATGGTTTGTAGGTTCGTCTAATATAAGCAGATTTGGTTCTTCAAGCAGAAGTTTTGCAATTGCAAGACGAGTTTTTTCACCGCCGCTGAATCCGCTGATAATTCGGTTATAATCATTTTCGCTGAATCCCATACCGTTTAAAATTGTTTTTATTTTAACGTCAATTGTATATCCGTCATTTGATTCATAATATGCCGAAAGCTTTGAATATTCCTCCGAAATTTCTTCGTTGATTTCAGAAGATTCTTTCATTATATGTTCCAGTTCTTTCATTCTCTCCAAAACAGAATCAAGATAACTGAAAACGCTTTTCATTTCATCTATAACTGTACTGTCCCTGTCCAAACCGGACATTTGCTCCAAATATCCTACTGAAGTTTTAGAGGCGAATGATACTATACCGTCTTTTTCAGTAGAACGATCCGGAAGCTCCTTTCCTGTGAGAATACGCAATAACGTTGTTTTACCGCATCCGTTTATTCCTATAAGACCTATACGGTCCTTTTCATTTACAGTTAAATTAATATTTTTTAAAATATGTTTTCCATTATAGTATTTATTTATATTTATTAAATTTACTAACATTGTAATTTTCTCCGTTTACAGTTCAATTGCTTTAATTATATCATATCAATAAAAAAATTGCAATTAATTTGTCAAAATATTCATAAGACAATCAATAGACAAGTGCTTTTCAGTATAGGAAAAGTCCAGAAGCAAATCAATATTTTCAGAACAGTATTCAATTTCTTTAGACACTAGACATGCCTTTTCAATTAAACTGTAATTATCCGGAATCCATAAAATTGTAAGACAAAATATTATAGTAAGCTTTATTCTTGAAATAATATCTCTGTCGTATACTGCGGACAAAAAGTGACGATATATAAAATATACTGCTAGTTGCTCATACTCAGTAATATTAATTTTCAATGTACTTTGAAATTTTAAGTTTTTTACAGCGTTTTTCCATTGCTCATTAAGAGGAATAAGTTCTTCAAGTATCCTTTTAAAATTATCAAAAAAAGCTTCTTTGTATTCTTTTTTTGGTATTTCCAATTCAGTATAACCGTCAATTTCAGCTTGAATTTTTTCACCGTATAAAAGCATTTCAATCAATCGTCTATTCATATTTTTATTACGATTCTGCAATATTTCAAAAATTTTATTTCGTATTTTTGTAAGGTATTTTAAAAAATTTTGATCATAATCAATTTCATACTCAGATTCATTAATTTGATATGTAATATATTTAACCTTATTTTTTTGTGACAGAATAATTTCTGCTGCTGCAATGCAGCCTATTCCAATGCCTGTTTCCCTTTTATCGCCAAAGCAATTATGAAATCTGGGGTGCTCTTTACATATGTCACACAAAAAATCCTCACCTTTTTCAATTATAAGCTTACATAAATTATTCTCATCAAGAAACGGACAGCGTTCATTTTCAGTAAGCTTAAAAGAATAACTGCCGTCTTCTGATAATACAATATTATTTTTTAAACTCATTGCCAGACTGCCCGTAACATTTTTGTATTTTTCATATGTTTTACTATCAATATCTATTTCCCATCCTATACAGCAATTATCAGAACACTTACTCGCAATACATTTAAATTTATTATAATACTCCGGTATCATTACAAACATATATTTTACCTTTCATAAGTTTTTATTTCATTTTAAAATAAAACTCCTGCGAGGTTCATTCGCAGGAGTAAATTTGTTTATTCAGGAACATAAGTTGTTAATTTAACATCCATTCCGACAAGCCACTGATTCAACAGTACCAAATCGGCAATTTCGATTGTTCCGTTTCCGTTTGTATCAGCTGGACTTGGAGAAGGTGGAAGAACAACCATAGGTACTGGATGGCTTAAATTATTTAATAACATTCTTCTAAGCGCAACAGAATCAAATACATTAACCCTTTTGTCTTCGTTTACATCGCCCGGAATAATATCAGGTTTAACTTCTTCTGTTGTCTCCTCTGTAGTTTCTTCAGTAGATGGTTGAACTGAATTAACCGGAACAGCATACAGTCCATAAATTGTTGCATCACCGGCATGAGCACTTACGTACAAATCAGATATACTGCCAATATCTGCAGAATTTGAATCAAAAACTTTTTTTATATCTTCATATGTATAATATAAAACAAAATCAGAATTCAAATCATTATCAGATAATATATAGTACCATCCGTCATTGCTTGTTTGAGCAACTATTGCAGGATCAATCATTGCATCAAATACCATAGCATACATATAATCCTCATTCAGATACTGCTGCCAGCCTGATACCTTATCAGGAGTCCATGCAGTCAAAGCATTTCCGTCTTTATTATAATACAACTCGATCCAGTCATCGCCTATTTTAACATTATCCCATGAAAATTCCGGTGCTACATATTCTTTATATTCCGGAAGATTGTAGTCTGATACTCCTACAGTATCCATCATAGCCGCAATTACAGGCGCCGAATTAGGATACCATGTATTTGTAAGTCTGTAAATATAACCATGAGCCTCACCATTATCGCTATTACCGTCCGCAACAACATTATTATCCCAAAGTACGCATGGAATACCTGCATCCTTAGCCATTGACAAATAATCCTTTGCCCAGTTTATACGAGATTCTGTGTTGTTAAAGTCAGAAGCACTGAATTCACCCATTACAATTGGAACATTCTTTTCAGCTATAATGCTTTTATAACTGTTAAACATTGTCTGAAGCTCAGTTTTATAATCGCTGCCGTAACCGCTTGCACCCGGATATGTATGATTTGCCATATTACTTGTATCCATACAGAAGAAATAAGGATTATAAGCATGAACTGACAATGCTACATTTCCTGAATTTTCAGGAATTTCAATTGCCCTTACAGTTGAAACGCTGTTTCCTGCATGATAACCCGGAAGCATCAGAAGTCGTTCTTTATTATATGAAGAACCTTGACCTCTTACCGCATCAACAAACACCTTATTGAGTCTGTTAATATAATTCCATGAATTAGCGTCACCGTCTCCCCATTCAGAGTTGCTTGGATTATTTGTTTCACGAGGTTCGTTCATACCTTCAAATACAAGATGCTGATCATAATCCTTAAATGTTTCAGCCAGGCACGACCATATGTCATTCAGCTTTTTAGAAGCGTCATTATATGTTTCATCAGTAAATTTAGCTACGTTTACCCAATTCTCATGATGCACATTAAGAATTACAAACATATCCATATCATAAGCATAGTCAACAAACTGTTTTACATAAGCCAGCCACTTAGTATCAATTTTATAAGTGTTTGTTGATTCGTCAAGATACAGATGCTGATACCATGTGGTAGGGATTCTAATAGTATTGAATCCTCCGTTTTTAACTGCTTCAATAAGTTCCTTAGTAGGTTCAGGATTTCCCCATGCCATTGCAAACTTTTTAGGTGAAGAATCCATAGTCAAATTGTCATTTGTAGAATCAAGTGAATTACCAAGATTCCAACCAATTACCATCTGAGATGTAATATCAAATGCCGACTGTCCTGTTAACCCAACCGCCTCCGCAGTATACTGGTCATTTGCCTGATTGCCGAACATACATACGCAAGACATAATACATGCAGCAGATGTAATAACCGACAAAATTTTCTTCTTCAAACTCATCATAAATTCCCCCTTAATAAAATGTATACTTCCAATTTTACTATAAATATTGTACATTATTTTCTCACAATTGTCAAGCGTTTATATAACTTTTTAAAAAGTAAAGGGTATTATAAAATAATACCCTTTACTGCTTATTTTTGTTTTACGTCTGTTACTTCCGGCTGTTCTGCTGTATTAACTTTATCTTTTCTTTTATTATTGTCAATTGATATAGAAGAAAAAATGATTATCGCTGCAAACACAACAAATATTAAACCTTCACAAATTAAAAGCGGCATAATAAAATTACCAATTTCTACCTTAGGATCTTCTCCTGTGGCAGGCACAAGTATATTGTAAGCTTCTGCAAATACTATATTTTCGTAATATTCATCTGATGTTGTATTTGTTATATCAATAATATTTAAAATTTTATTGTATATTTCTTCAAGTCTTTGTTCAACATTTTCAATATCTTCTGATTTCTTAGAATTATTTTCCTTAAGAGCGCTTAATCTGTCTTTCACATATGATATATTCTGTTTGCTTCTGGAAACAGAATCCTGAACTTCCAGTTTTTCTTCTATGAGGTCATCATATTTTTTAGAAGCCTGAGTATATGAATTCTCAGTATTTTCATCGTTCATTCCAAAAATCAGCAGCTTGTCTTTTTCGTATGCATCAATTGAGTCAGTAATAGACTTGAGCTTTGATTCACTGACTTTTAATTCACGTTCCAACTGTTCAATTCTATATTCATAATAAGTAATAAGCTGTTCCTTATCATTAGTTATATTATTTATTGTAATATATGATGACAGCGAACTTAAATCAGCAGATTTAATAGTATTTACAGCTGCACGCAAATCACTAAATGAATATCCGGTTACATTTGAACGAAAATTTGTCATATCGTTTCTTTGCAGTTTTTGGATATATAAATCCAGATCATCAAGTGTTTCATTAAAAACATCAACAGCTGCAGGATAATCATAATCTTTATAATCAACTGCAACAACAGAATTTCCCAAAGCCTTATTAAAACCGTACGTTTTAAAGAAATAATCCTGATACGAATCCAATATACCGTCCAATATCTTTTTGCCTTTATTAAGGTCTATACCCGCTAAATTATAATCAAATGTTATAATATAATATGAGGGATAATATCCGATTTCCAAAAGAGAATTAACAGCGTCCAAAGCAGCGCTGCCGCCTTTGGAATATACGCTTTGATATAATGAAATTTTATCAAGTGCATCACTTGGGATAACGCCTTTAATGGAAATATTTCTTCTTACATTTTCTACATACGATAAAGGTTCGTCTATATTTGTCAATGCAGACTCAATTATATTAGGAGACTTTATTTTATTTACATCAAACTCATTCCCATCAGGAGCCAGACCTGATTCTATACCGGAATAATTAAAACCTACTAATGCGGTAATCTTACTTGTACTTGTATTTCTTTTAAATGCCAGCACTCCGCCTGTTATAACAGCTCCTATAAACACTGATATAACTATCCATATAAATAAGTATTTTTTTATCTGTTTGGATATAGTACCCAGAGATAAAATTACTTCATCAGAAGAATCTTCCTGCTGTTTAAGGGTAACACTAATATTTTTTTCATTATCCATTTTTTCTTTTCCCTCCCTTACGCTTTTTGTGCTTTTTAATATTACCGATAATATTGTCATAAGGTATATAAACTGCTGCTGCCGAAACAACTAGATATGCTGCTATGAGAATTAATTCAATAGCTAATATTATATTTACAGAATCTTTTACAGACGATTTTATTACATAAAACATCGATTCTGTAGCAGGCGATAATATTTTATATGCATTTGAAAACAAAACTTCTTCAAAATATTCCGTAGCTGTAATATTAACGGCTTCCAACATAGTATGAATTTTATTATTCAACTTTTCAAAATCTTTTTCGACCAGTTCAGAAACTCCTGATTTTTGTGTTCCGCTTTTAAGTGACTTTATACGATTTTCATAAAGACTTATATTTTGCTCGCATGTTGATAAATTAGTTTCTGCCCTTACTTTATCATCTATCATATTATCATATGTATCAGACGATTGATTAAGAGTCGCATTAGAACCGTCAGTAGCATTGCCGAATATCAAAATAGAATTCTTTTCATAATTACTGATAGTATCATTGATTGACTGAAGCCTTTCCTTATATATATTTTTTGATCTTGTAAGCTCCTCAATCTTAAATTCATAATTTGCAATAAGATTTTCTTTATCCTTGGTTACATTATTATAAACAATATATGACAGAATCATATCCAGATCTTCTGTTCTTATTGTTTCAATAGACTGCGACAAATCAGCAAAAGTATATCCGCTTTGATCTGAACGAAAACGAATATTATCGTGTTTAGCCAGATCATCAATATATTCCTTCAGTGACTTAAGCGACGAATCAAAAACCGATACTGCGTCTACATAGTCATAATCGTTATAATCAATTGAAATCACTGCATTTTCCAGTGATTTATTATATCCATAGTTTTCAAAAAATTGATTACTGTATTCTTCAGTAAGACGATTTAAAAATAAAACGCTGTCCTTACGGCTCAATCCTGCCTTACGGCAATCTAATTCAATGGAATACTGGGTAGGATAATATGTACTATCCTGAATATTTTTAGATGAAACTATTTCATCAGAATCATAAACCGGTGTATAACTGGTTATTCTATCAATAACATCTGAAGGTACAAGTCCTGAAATTGCAATATTATTATAGATTGCTTCAGGGTCTGCTTCGGACATTCCAAGATCATCTAAACATTTTTCAATTAAAGTTCTAGATTTTATCTCGTTTACATCAAATTTATTTCCCAAAGGATCCATTCCCGCTTCAATACCGTCATAACTAAAATTAACTAAAACAGATACCTGTCCGTTAATAATATTAACTGTAATGCTATATCCTAAAACAGCAGCTGCCAGCACCATTGCAGCTATGAGCCACGGTATAAAATACTTTTTTAATTTTTTAAAAAAGTCCTTTGCAGATAAAACAGAACAGACATCTGTTTTATCTGAGGATTGTCTTCTTTTTATCTCCCGCATTTTAACCTCCATACAAATATATTATCAAAATTTCTGTTTTTATTTAGAACTTACGGTGTTTATTATATCACATATAATCTTTTCATGTCAAGAAATTATGAATATGTTGTTTTTGGAAAATAAAAAAGACGGTTTTACCCGTCTTTAAAACTTTGTTCCCTGCAAGCGCAGACGGCTTACTGCTGTAAGCTGTCTGAATACAAAAACATTCTCGCTCAAGAGGACATCGTCTGTGGTTATATATATAAATACAACTCACAAAATTATTTCATCCTTTTCTTTGTCATACTTAAGTATACGGTGATAACATTCAGTAAATTCCGAATCCTTATAATATCGGCTGGCGGATCTTTTATGTACAAACTTTTTAGATATATCCGGAAAATGAACCGCTATTCTTTTAGAGTACATATACAGCTTTTCTCCGCCTACACATACTTCTATTATATAGTATATATTTTCTTCATTCATATTTTATACTCCTGTAATAATTATAACTTACTTTTATATTGTATCATATTTCGGCAAAAAGCACAATATATTTTTGGAATTTTTTGTCAAATAAAATTTAAATATTTCCATGTTGCAATTTATGATTTTCAGCATACACTAAAAATAAGCAGGTATTCCGTTCCGCTTCAGGATACCGGATGTGGCTTATATGCCCTTAGAAAAGCTTCGGCGTCCGGAACCGAACATCTGCTTTGATATATATTTACTGCGGTAATTTAATAATTACCGCAGTTTTTTTCATTTTTTCTTGCAATTTCCTCATATTTTTTCTTAGTTGCCATTCCTCCCCTTATATGACGCTCCTGTTTGTTTTTTTCAAGTATTTTTTTAACCTCAGAATAAAGCTGAGGCTGTATTTTTATCAATCTCTCACTCACATCTTTATGTACTGTACTTTTACTGATTCCGAATTTCTTTGCTGTTGCCCTTACGGTAGCATTGTTATCCAATATGTATTGTCCCAATATTATTGCTCTGTCATTCGGCTGCCCCTTCAATCAACTCACTCCAATGCACTTTTTGTTAATTATATGCATCGGTTTTGAAATTTATTATTAATGATAAAATTTACGGCATCATTCCGTCCGCAAACATAAAATACAGTCCTAAGCACAAATATCATCATGCCAAATAATTGTAATTTAAATTAATATTTAGTTTTAAAAACTCATAAAATTTTAATAAATACACTCTTTAAATTTATGCAAATTTCCAAAGTTTATATAAAATATTATACTTTATATGTACAGGACTTGACATTTTGGTTAGATTATGCTAATCTAAATAGTACAAAGGTTAGCAAAATCTAACTATTAATTTGCTTGCTGTATCAGGAGGAAAAAATGATGCCTTTAACATTTGCAAACGCAGGAGAAGAAAATATAATAAAAAAAGTCGGCGGCAATCCGGAAACGAAAAAATTTCTGGAAAACCTTGGCTTTGTTGCCGGAAGTACCGTTACGGTGATAAATGAATCCGGCGGAAACGTAATAGTTAATATTAAAGAATCAAGAGTTGCGGTTTCAAAAGAAATGGCAAGCAGAATTATGATATAATTTTAATGGAGGAGAAAAAATGACATTAAAAAATGCTAAAGTCGGTCAAACCGTTAAAGTAAAAAAACTAAACGGTGAAGGCGCTGTCAAGCGCAGAATTATGGATATGGGAATCACAAAAGGAACAGAAGTATACATAAGAAAGGTAGCACCGCTCGGTGATCCTATTGAAGTAACAGTCAGAGGATACGAACTATCGCTTAGAAAAGCAGACGCTGAAATGATTGAAACGGAATAATTCCGTTTTATTTTTGATATCAAGTTAGTATAAACTAACTTAGAAAGGATATATTGATTTATGGAGATTAAAATTGCACTTGCAGGAAATCCAAACTGCGGTAAAACAACACTTTTTAATGCTCTGACCGGCGCAAATCAATTTGTGGGAAACTGGCCGGGCGTTACAGTTGAAAAGAAAGAGGGTAAGCTAAAAGGTCATAAAGATATTGTTATTACTGACCTTCCGGGTATATATTCACTTTCTCCCTACACCCTTGAAGAGGTCGTAGCCAGAAACTACCTTATAGGAGAAAGACCGGACGCTATTTTGAACATTATTGACGGTACAAACCTTGAAAGAAACCTTTATCTTACAACACAGCTAGTAGAATTGGGAATCCCTGTTGTCATTGCGGTAAATATGATGGACATTGTAAGAAAAAACGGAGATAAAATTAATATTGCACAGCTTTCTAAAGAGCTTGGATGTGCAGTCTGCGAAATCTCCGCATTAAAAGGCACCGGTATTAAGGAAGCTGCAGAAAAAGCAGTTGCAGCAGCAAAAGCTAAAGAAAGCACTGTTCCTCAGCACAGTTTCTGCGGATGCGTTGAACATGCGATCGCACATATTGAAGAAGCATTTTTACATAATGTTCCTGAAGAACAGCAGAGATGGTATGCTATAAAAATATTTGAACGTGACGATAAGGTTCTGGAACAGCTTTCAATTCCTGAAGATGTCAAAAATCATATTGAAGAGGATATCGCTTCTGCCGAAAAGGAAATGGACGATGACGCAGAAAGCATTATTACCAATGAACGTTATATTTACATAAGTTCAATAATAAAGGGTTGTTACAAAAAGAAAAATAAAGGCGGACTTACCGTATCTGATAAAATAGATAAAATAGTAACAAACCGTTTCCTTGCATTGCCGATTTTCGCAGTAGTTATGTTTATCGTTTATTATGTATCTATTACTACAGTAGGCGGTTGGGCTACTGACTGGACCAATGACAGTTTGTTTGGTGAAGAAAGTTGGAGTATTCCTACACTTCTGGGCAATTTGCTTGATAAGCTCAACTGTGCTGACTGGCTTTATGGCTTAATAATTGACGGTATTGTCGGCGGTGTGGGCGCAGTACTGGGATTCGTACCTCAAATGCTTGTCCTGTTTATTTTCTTAGGATTCCTTGAAGCATGCGGATATATGGCAAGAGTTGCATTTGTAATGGATAGAATTTTCCGTAAATTTGGTCTTTCAGGTAAATCCTTTATTCCTATGCTTATCGGTACAGGATGTGGAATTCCGGGAATCATGGCAAGCCGTACAATTGAAAATGAACGTGACCGTCGTATGACGATTACAACAACTACTTTTATTCCATGCGGAGCAAAGTTACCGATTATCGGACTTATCGCAGGAGCACTTTTCGATAACTCCGGCTTAATTGCAGCATCTGCATATTTTGTGGGGATAGCAGCTATTATAATTTCAGGTATTATGCTTAAGAAAACTAAAATTTTTGCTGGAGATCCGGCACCGTTTGTAATGGAACTTCCTGCATATCACCTTCCAACAGTAGGAAACGTACTTCGTTCAATGTGGGAAAGAGGCTGGAGCTTTATCAAAAAAGCCGGTACAGTTATTCTCCTCTCAGCTATTGTACTTTGGTTCCTACAAAGCTTTGGATGGGAAAATGGCTTTGGCATGGTCGAAGATCTTGATAATTCCGTTCTTGCAAAAATCGGTAAGGGATTTGCATGGATATTTGCACCTCTTGGATGGGGTGAATGGAAAGCTGCTGTTGCTACTGTTACAGGTCTTATTGCAAAAGAAAATGTTGTCACTACTTTCGGTCAGCTATTCCACTTTGCAGGAGAAGAACTGTCGGAAAACGGTGATGAGATATGGAATGAAGTTTCGACTTACTTTACTGCGCTTTCCGCTTATTCATTCTTAGTATTCAATCTTCTCTGTGCACCGTGCTTTGCCGCAATGGGTGCTATCAAACGTGAAATGAACAGTGCTAAGTGGACATTGTTCGCAATCGGATATCAATGTGTATTTGCTTACGCTGTTTCATTGATAATTTATCAGGTAGGCAGTATTTTTACAGGAAACGTAAATGTTTTCGGTTTAATTGTTGCACTAATCCTTATAGCATTTATTATATACATGCTAGTAAGACCGTATAAGGAAAGCAATAAGCTTACCGCAAAAGTAAGAATCAAATCATAAACAGTAATTATATAAACGGGCGGTAATTTTTACTGTCCGTTTAGCATATATTCAGAGGTGAGATTATGATTAATTTTTTAGTAAATAATATCGGCACAATTATCGTTGCCTTGATTATTTTAATAATCGTTTCTTTAATTATAACAAAACTAATCAGAGATAAAAAGAAAGGCAAAAACTCCTGCGGATGCGGATGTGAAAACTGTCCAAGTGCGGGAATATGTCATAAAATAGATAAAACTTAAAATCATAAATAAATGCTTGCAAACTAAACTACGGAATTTATGTTTGCAAGCTATTTTTTTATGTTTTTCATGTTTATTAACGTATAGTATACAAAAAAACAAGCCCATAAAGGGCTTGTTTTAATTACTCAACTACCGCCTGCGAATCATTGTTCACAGGTTCCTCAGGATTATCAGCCAGAGCCTCTGTAGGTTCTTCCGTTGGCTCTTCTGTAGGAGCCTCTGTAGGTTCTTCTGTTGTTTCTTCAGGATTATCAGCATAATAAATCGTCAGAACTTCATCAGAATCCAGATCTATTTCACTTCCCGGATCAGGTGAAACACGTATTACATATCCGTTTTCATAATCAAAATTGATTTCAGAAACCTTAGTATACTCTATTCCACGTTCTTCTACAAGTTTAATATAATCATCAAGCTTCCAATTTTCAAATTCAGGAACATAAGCTCTGGTTTTACCGCTGCTGACCTTAACTTTAATTGTCATGCCTTCTTTAATAGGCTGACCTATTTCAATTTCCTGCCAGAAAATAATTTCTTTCGGATAATCGGCATTTTCTTCATAAGTAGCTTCTAAAGTTACATTATATTTCTTTTCAAAATTTTCCTTTATATCCTCATATTTTTTATTTACAAGGCTAGGCATTTTATTATCAGCTTCCGTTTCTTTTGTTTCTTCCTCAGTTATCTCTACAATATTATCCGTAACGGAGCTGCTGTCAGTCATGCTGCTTACTGTATCACGAATATTTGAATTCTCATTTCCACCGCCGAAAAGCTTTACCATAATTACAATGATTACAAGAATAATGGCAACCAACAAAACGCCTATAATTATCGGCATTTTTACTTTATCAAATGCAGATAAATTTTCATCTCCACCTTCGACATCTCCATCGTCATAATCATCATAGTCATCGTAATCATCATAATCGTCATCATAATATTCATCATTCTGATTATAATCGTCATAAGGAGCATTATTCGCCATTTCCTGACTGCTTTCCATTATTCCGTTACGTGAAAGCGACAATGTCTGAGTCTTGCTGAATCCGGCAGCAGGCTGATCAAATAGTCTTGTTACTAACTCAGTTATAGTCGGTATTCTGTCTTCGCCGAGGATATTCATACCGTCCATAATAACATCAGAAACATGCTTTGGTATATTTGGATTAAGCTCCTGAGGAGTATACAGATTATCTCCTTCAAGCCTGATATTTGCAGGATCAGGTTTTGAACCGGTAAGTATCCTGTACAATACAGCACAGATACCGTATACATCTGTCCACGTTCCCTGACGGCTTGCAGCTGAATACTGTTCAGGCGCTGCGTACCCGGGGAAAATTTCCGTTTTCAATTCAGTATTTATAGTCCGGACACCTGATATGCAAAAATCAGTCAGCTTAAGCTCGCCTTTATCGGTAACATAAATAGTTTCCGGACTGATTCCTCTGTGCAGAACTCCGGCATTATGTACAAGACTTAATGTTGTAAACAGCGGCGGAAACATTGCCGAGACTTCACTCCAGCTAAGTTCTCCTGCATTTTCTTTCAGATAATCAACCAGTTTAACTCCTTCTATGTATTCGTAAACCGCATATGTTGTATTATTTTCAGCAAACAAATCCAGAGTCGGAGTCAGATGACTGCTCAGGCTTCTCATTTTAGCTAAAGACTTATTCAGTTCAGTATATTCAGCCATTAATGCTTTATACTGTGCAAGATTATTATAATTAACACTGATAGTCGGTTTCCCTTTTACTCTCACGCAAAGTCCGTCAGGCATATATTCGTTAAGCAATACCTTGCAGCTTACTGCCGTATCATAAGCAATATACGTTGCTCCTTGCCCGTTTGAACTAAGAAGCTGTCCTACGAGATATCTTTCATGAAGTATAGTTTCAGGAGCTATATATGCAGGAAGATACGGCGTGTTTTCAACATAACCGCACTTCGGACAAACCCGTGATGTACCCTTATATTCCATACATCCCATACAAAGTTTATTCTCAGACATTAAAAGCCTCCATAAGCAAATTTAATTTATTGCAGTTTAATTTCTAGTGTTTTATCAATACCCTAAATTATTTTATCAGTTATCCGGTTAGTTGTCAATATTTTAGCCGCCTAAACCTTCAGTTGTTTAAGAATTGTATTAATTCTGTAATCTTTTTTAATCATTTATAAATAGAAAAAAGAAAATTTTGTAAAACTATATCAGTTATATTTTTATAAGACCATCATTTACCATTTCCTGTACAGCAAGCATTACTCCTGTTTTTCCGCTTGAATAAGTGATACCGCCCTGCATCCATACTGCATATGGATCTCTTATAGGAGCGTCTGCTGAAAGTTCGATAGAAGCTCCCATTGTAAACGCTCCTGCCGCCATAATAACCTGACTTTCATATCCGGGCATGTCCCATGCTTCCGGAGTCACAAATGAATCAACAGGCGATCCCTTTTGTATACCACGGCAAAAGGCTTTCAAAAGTTCAGGATTTCCTAGCTTTACAGCGGTAATAATATCGCTTCGTTTTTCACTTTTTGACGGAAAGCTTTCAAATCCCAGCAATGAAAAAATACTAGCGGCAAAGTCTGCCGTTTTAACAGCATTCGCAACTATTTCAGGAGACATAAAAAATCCCAAAAACATTTCTCGGTTCTGCGACAGCGTACAGCCGACCTCTTTGCCCATTCCCACACATGTGAGACGATAAGAACACAATTCCACTAGATCCTTATTACCGGCAATATAACCGCCTGTTCTGGCAATACCGCCGCCGGGATTTTTTATAAGCGAACCGACAATTAGATCTGCACCGACTTCAGTAGGTTCTTTTACGTCAACAAATTCACCATAGCAGTTATCGACCATTATTACTGCGTTTGGATTTACATTCTTGACCATCCTGCATATATCTTTTATATCGTCAATACTCAGTGCCGGACGAAGAGAATATCCTCTTGATCTTTGTATGTATGCAACCTTAGCGTCCGATATTTCTAAAGCAATTTTATCTAAATCAGGTTTACCATCTGACATTAAGTCAATCTGTTTATATTTAACACCATAATCTATAAGCGAACCACTGCCTTTAGTTCCAGCAATACCTATTACTTCTTCTAAAGTGTCATAAGGCGCTCCCGTAACAGATACCATTGTATCTCCGCTTCTTAAAACTCCCCATAATGCAGTAGACAACGCATGAGTTCCGGACACAAAATTATGTCTTACAAGTGCATCCTCAGTACCGAAAGCCTGTGCATAGACCTTGTCAAGCGTTTCACGTCCCATATCGCCATAGCCATATCCTGAGCTTCCGTAAAAGCACTGTTCACTGACCCTGTTATTAATAAATGCCGACAGAACTTTAGCCGTATTATATTCCTTTATTTTGTCAGTTACGGAAAAATCACACAGATTCTCCGCTTTATCCGCAAGCTCAATGATCTTTGAATCAAATCCAAAAAAATTATTAGTCATTAGTATTTAATTTTCCTTTCTCAGCGCTTTCGTTTTTATTGTCTATCTTCTCAAGAACATATTCACTGGCATTTACTTCAAATCCAATTTCACGGTAAAAGCTTTCCCGTGTATCAAGCGCATTTAAATATGCCGTTTTATTTTGTTTTTCAAGATAACATGCCAGCCATTTTAAAAATTTACGGGCATATCCGCTTCCTCTGGCTGAAAGTCTGGTAGCAACCTGTCCCACTAAAACAGTACCGTCAATATCATAAACTATCGAGGCTGTAGTACTGTTTTTATAAACAAATACACGGCTTATACCATGGCGTACTCTATGAGAAGTATCTGTTAGCCAAATGGGATATTCTAAAAGATTCGGAAATCCCTCTGACAGTATTTCATAAACTTCATCAAGCGGCGGATCAAATTCAATATCGTTTTCATCTACATCAATATTTTTATCTCCGTTAAGCCTGAACCATGTTCTGTGCAGACTGTGATAGCCGCCGATTCCAAAAAGCATATTTAAAGCGTTCTGATTTCCCTCAATTCTAAATGGCTGATGCATAGCTGCAAATCCGCAAAGCTCCTCTTTTTCAAAATTGCTGCCGCTTATAAGAAGAGTAGAATTAATGATAAGCAATACCGAACCCGACTCATTTACATAAAAACGGCAGAAATCGTAATCCGTTCCATAAGCTTCAAGATAGCTGAGCATTTTTTTCCCCAGATACGTTTCGGAAAGCGCTTTGCAGTCAATATCATTCCTGTCGCTAATACGGCGTATCATAAAACAGCCACCTTTTTCAACAGTGCTTTTACCATTTCATAGCATGACACCAAATCATCCTTTTTAACAACGCATGACGGCGAATGTAAATATCTGCACGGTGCGGAAACGGCAATGGTTCTGACTCCGTTTCCCGATACATGAACTGCTCCGCTGTTATTTCCTCCGGCAATCATAGTTTTAGTTTGACACTTTATATTTTTTTCCTTTGAAATTTCAAACGCATAATTATAAAGCTTTCTGTCATACATGGTACTTCTGTCCATAAATGACACTACAGCGCCATCACCCAATCTGCAAACTTTTTTATTGTCAGGAACGCCTTCTATATCAGCTGCGGTAGTAGCTTCAACGATTATTGCTATATCGGGATCTACTCCGAATGCCGCTGTTTTTGCACCACGCAGTCCGATTTCTTCCTGTACCGTAAATGTAAAATATACGTCATACTCAAGCTCTGATTTTATCAATTCAATTAGCAAAGCGCACCCGAACCTGTCGTCAAGCGCTTTTGACTTTATCATGTTATCTCCGAATTCAATATAATCAGAAGAAAAATAAACTATATCGCCCGGCATTACATACTTCTTAGCGTCATCTGCATTTTCAGCGCCAAAATCAATATAAAGACTATCAATCTCAGGCTTTTTCTCACGTTCATCTTTTGAAAGCTTATGAATTGCTTTAGCTCCTGCCACTCCAACAAGCTTTTCCCTGCCGACTATTACCTGTCTGCCGATTACAACAGAAGCGTCCACACCGCCCACAGTATCAACTGTCAGTGTCCCATCACTTTGAATTGACGTGACAATTAATGCAACTTCGTCCATATGAGCGTCAAGCATAATTTTTTTATGAGGTACTTTTTTACCTTTTTTAAATGCAATTATATTTCCCAAATTATCAATGTGATATTCTGCGTAATCCTTAATTTCATTTATTATATATTCACGTACTGCATCTTCATTGCCCGATGTACCGTTTAGCAGACACAATTCCTTTAAATTATCAAACATTGCTTACACTCCTTATATAAGCGGCAATAAGTCTGCCGGTATTTTCAACATCGTCGATCTGAATGATCTCAGACGGAGTATGCATATATTTCAGCGGTATTGAAACTGTACACGCCTTGCAGCCTGTTCTGTTCACACTGAACTGATCTGCATTTGTAGAAGTCAATCCGTTCATGACCTCCAACTGATAAGGAATATTTTCATTTTTGCTGATTTCTATAAGCTTATCAGATATTTCCCGTGAAAGGGACGGTGAAATACCGATCATAGGACCTTGTCCCATTTTTCCGCACTCATACTCCCTATCGCCTAGACAATAAGCAAAGCTTACATCAACTGCAAGCGCAATATCCGGATCAATATCAAAGGCAGCAATTTTAGCGCCTCTCTCCCCTAATTCCTCCTGAGCAGAAAAAGTTACAGAAAAACTACACTCGTATTTTTGATTCCTTAAAAGCTCCAACGCATACAAAATTGAAGCTACACCGCTTCTATCGTCCAGTGCCGGACCTGTAATACGGTCATTTAAAAGTTCTTTTGGCATTGATGCAAAGGTTATTCTATCACCCGGTTCAACAATATTTGACACTGCTTCAAAGCTCATACCGGTATCAATATAAAAATCCTCAATTTTGTTTATTTTATTATCACTGCCTGACAAATGCGGAGGAGTTGAACATACAACTCCTGCAAGTTTTTTCTTCCCGTGTATACACACCTGCTGTGCCGGAAGAAGACGTCTGTCTATTCCGCCCACATTTGAAAATCCAATAAATCCACTTTCATATATATTTGTAACTATCAATCCTACCTGATCAATATGAGCATCAATTAATATATGAGGCGTACCGTTTTTTCTATTTCCAAAATTACCGATTACATTTCCGTTTTTTATAAAACAATCATCAGTATAATTTTTCAGATATTTCAAAGCATACTGTGCAGCACAGCTTTCCTCTCCGGACACCCCGTCAGCAGATGATAAATCAAATATTACATTTTTCAGTTCAAGACTCATTATTAAAGCTCCTTTACAAGATTCTTATAATGAATTCCACGTGCTTCAAAATTAGGATACATATCAAAGCTTGCACAAGCCGGAGACAATGTTACGACATCGCCGCTTTCTGATATTTCCCTTGCTTTCTGCACTGCTTCTTCCATACTTGAAACATGATAAATTTCCAGATTTTCTGAATTATATGACGAGCATTCAGTTACGGCTTTCTCAATTTTTTCAGCCGTAACTCCCATAAGGATCAATTTTTTTACCTTTTGATTTACTGTTTCCGCCATAGGTTCAAAAGGTATTTTTTTATCATATCCTCCGGCAATAACTATTAACTTCTGATCAAAAGAATTGAGTCCTGCAAGAACACGTGTAGGGCTTGTAGCGATACTGTCATTATACCACTTTACTCCGTCAAGTTCTCTTACAAATTCAATTCTATGTTCAACTCCGCCGAAATTTTCAGCCATATCTCTTATATCTTCAAGTGAAACTTCTCCCCATACTGCACTGATTGCCGCAAGGTAATTTTCAACATTATGAATGCCCGGAATCCTTATGGTATCTTTGTGAAGAATCTTTTCAGTAATGCTATAATTATTATAGCATAAATAACCGTCATCAGAAAGAAAAGCACCGCATTCCGGTACATCTTTCCTTGAAAATTTAACAAGATGACCTCTTACTATACTTTCAAGATCATTAGTTGTTTCATTATCAAGGTTAAGTACAGTCTTACTAAAAGCATTCTGATGAATAATAAGATTTTTCTTACTGTCAATATATTCTTCCATTGTACCGTGAACATCAAGATGATTAGGCGCAATATTTGTAATCACTGCCACGTCCGGAGATTTTCTCATTGAAATAAGCTGAAAGCTTGAAAGTTCCACTACCGCCGCATCATTCTCATTTATTTCTTCAATAAGAGGAAGCAGCGCTTTACCTATATTTCCGCCCTTATACACCTTTTTACCGGATTTTTCTAGAAGTCCGGCAATTATTGTAGTCGTTGTAGTTTTACCGTCCGAACCTGTTACCGCATATATTTTACAAGGACATAAATCAAAAAATACTTCCATTTCAGAAGTTATAACTACACCCTTTTTTCTTGCATCTGCAAGCTTCGGATTGTTGAAATACATTCCGGGCGATCTGAAAACAACATCAAAATCAGTAAGAGTATCCAGATAAGCGTCGCCCAGACAGAATTCTGCGCCAAGGCTTTTGAGCTGATTATAAACATCTCCCATTTTGTCAGGATCTTTTCTATCGCATATAGTTACCTGAATTCCTTTTTTGAGAAATAATTTAATCAAATCTGTATTTGTAACTCCAACGCCGATAAAAGCAATTTTTCTGAATTTCATTTCATAAAAAAAACGTTCTATTTTACTCATAAATAAACTCCAGTCTGAAATATTTTGAATTCTTTTCTATTATATACATTTTCGGGAAAAATAGCAACTATTTTTTATCAGAATCTTTCTTAGTACCGCACAGTCTCCTGCATAATACCGACAATATCAGATAAGTAACTGCTCCAAGCACTCCGGACACGATATCTCCCATTGTATTTAAATTACTTCCCTGCATATTTATATTTAAAATATTATCCGCAGTAAACTCATATATTTCCCAAAATCCGGCGCATGCCGATGAAAAGAAAAATGAAAATGCCAGCATGACAGGTATATCTTTTTTGATACTGCGCTTTTCAAATATAAAAGAAATAATGATCATTCCCGCTTCAGCCAATAAAATACCGCTCAGATAATGAACAAATCTATCATAAAAACCAATATATTTGTAAAGGTTAATTACTGAACCCAAAGCAGCAGCAAAAATATCAAATAATATTGCAAGAACAAAAAATCGTTTCGGAAATTTCCATGTCACTGCTGAAACTATAACAACTGATACAAACGATCCGATAATCTTAACGGAAGTTGTTTCAATAGACGTAAAGACTGATAAAATTGTACAAATTACAGTAATCAAAAGTCCCGCAGCTGAAATAATTAATCTGAATTTCATATCTTTGCTTTTCATACAAACCCTCCTTTTTATTACTTTTCAACAGATATTCCCACCATAACAGTTTCCTCATCAATATTATTCCATACCGAATGACTAACTGTTCCTTTAACTAAAAAAGACTCATCTTTTTTCAGTATTATTATTTCATTGTCGTAATTTATCTTTGCCTCACCCGAAGTTACAATAAATAAATGGTCATGAGAATGAGTATGAGTATGCGGTTCAGCAGGACCACCGCCCTCTTTTTGCAAATAAGCTATTGAAACGTCCTTTATCTTTCCCGAATTTCCGAATAATTTTTTTGCAAGAAAATTCACATGATCAGGCGGTATCATAAATTCATTCATAAAATACTCCTAAAATTCTACTTTCAATCTTTGTTTTTCTTCCTCAATGACAGCAATTCACGTATAAGTATAGGAAGAAGCAATATAACGGATATCACCAACCATACAGCAAATACCTTTTTGCTTATAAAAAATAAACGATCAAATATACTTAAAATTATAATAGAAAGAATACCAGCTATACCAATATAGCTTACAATTTTTTTAATCATTTTTTCTCACCGCCTTTTATCTTATCCCAGTACATTTTAGCAGACTGTTCCTGCTTATTATCTCCGTATCTATAATAAACCTTTCCTTTCAAAGCATCCGGCATATATTGCTGCTCTGTCCAATGATTGGGATAATCATGGGGATACTTATAAAACTGTCCCTTAACTTTAACGTCATCACCGTCAAAATGCTTATTTTGAAGACATCTTGGGAAATCAATCGCCAATCCTTTGTTTACATCATCCATAGCCGAATTTATCGCTTCGTAGGCGCTGTTCGACTTAGGTGCAGTAGCAAGGAGAACTACTGCCTGCGCCAAAGGAATTCTTGCTTCCGGTAGCCCTAACTGCATGGCGGAATCAACACATGATTTTACAATAGTGACCGCATTTGGATATGCAAGTCCCACGTCCTCGGACGCAATGACAAGCAATCTTCTTGACAATGAAATAATATCTCCTGCCGCCATAAGTCTTGCGGCATAATGCAAAGCAGCATTTTCATCTGAACCTCTGATAGATTTTTGCAAAGCAGAAAGTATGTCGTAATGCTGATCGCCGTCACGGTCATATTTCATGTTGCTTCTCTGCGCAAGCGCCGAAACTGTTTCCATAGTAATTTTAACAAAGTCCGGATAAATTTCTCCTGCAAGCGTACTGAGTTCTACAGTATTGACTGCTTTTCTCACATCTCCTCCGCAGCTTACTGCTATATGCCTAATTACATCATCATCAAGTTTATAATTTACACCGTTTTGTTCTGACAGCAAAGTAAATGCTCTAAGTACCGCCTTTTCAATTTCTTCCGACTCAGGAGGTTTAAATTCAAAAACTGTAGAACGGCTGATAACCGCATTAAATACTGCAAAATAAGGATTTTCAGTAGTTGACGCAATAAGAGTGATCTGACCGTTTTCTATATATTCCAATAAACTCTGCTGCTGTTTCTTATTAAAATACTGTATCTCGTCCAGATACAGCAGAATTCCATCAGCACCGGCAAAAGTACCTATCTCGGAAATGACATCTTTAATGTCGGCAATAGAAGCAGAAGTACCATTTAACTTGTGCAGCGACATATTAGTATTTTCAGCAATAATTCTCGCAACTGTAGTTTTTCCTGTACCTGAAGGACCGTAAAAAATCATATTAGGTATATGGCCGCTTTCAATAATACGTCTCAACGGTTTCCCGTTTCCAATCAGATGCTGTTGACCTACGACTTCATCAAGAGTTTCAGGACGTATCAAATCTGCCAGTGGGGTATTCATAAACTTCACCTCTTTTGAAAAAACAGCGGCAGTTGTAAAACCGCCGCTTAAAGCTTTTATATTATTCGTACAACGGATATTTTGTACAGATTTCAGTAACGCCCTCACGGATAAAGTCAGCTTTGTTTTCAAAATCCTTAGCTGCAAGGTAAATATATTCTGCAATTTTTTCCATTTCAGCTTCACCAAGACCTCTGGTAGTAACTGCGGGAGTACCAATTCTCAGACCGCTTGTAACAAACGGCTTTTGAGGATCATTCGGAATTGCATTTTTATTTACTGTAATATAAACTTCATCAAGACGGTGTTCCAGTTCCTTTCCGGTAATATCAAAAGGACGAAGGTCAACCAGCATAAGGTGATTATCAGTACCGCCGGAAACAAGATCAAAACCTCTTTCAACAAGTCCTTTAGCAAGAGCCTGTGCGTTCTTTACTACCTGCTGCTGATAGGTTTTAAATTCCGGTTTAAGCGCTTCTCCGAAGCATACTGCCTTGCCGGCAATCACGTGCATAAGCGGACCGCCCTGTATTCCCGGAAAAATTGACTTATTGATCTTCTTAGCAAGTTCTTCGTCATTTGTAAGAATAAGACCGCCTCTGGGACCTCTTAATGTCTTGTGAGTTGTAGTTGTAACAACATCTGCATAGCCCACAGGTGACGGGTGACAGCCTGCCGCAACAAGACCAGCAATATGAGCCATATCAACCATTAAGTAAGCTCCTACAGATTTAGCGATCTCAGACAGACGCTTGAAGTCAATAATTCTAGGATATGCGCTTGCACCTGCAACAATAAGCTTCGGCTTATTTTCCTTAGCCAGTTCCTCTACCTTGTCATAATCAATTTTTTCATCATCGCCCAGACCATAAGAAACGAAATTAAAATATTTTCCTGACATATTAACCGGTGAACCGTGAGTCAGATGTCCGCCGTGAGCAAGGCTCATACCTAAAACCGTATCGCCTGGTTCAAGCAGTGCAAAATAAACGGCTGTATTAGCCTGCGCACCCGAGTGAGCCTGAACGTTTGCATATCCGGCGCCGAAAAGCTTTTTAGCTCTTTCAATTGCAATATTTTCTACAATATCAACACATTCGCATCCGCCGTAATAACGCTTTCCCGGATATCCTTCCGCATATTTGTTTGTGAGTACTGAGCCCATTGCAGCCATTACTTCAGGTGAAACAATATTTTCACTGGCAATAAGCTCCAGATTTCTTTTTTGTCTTGCAAGTTCCTTTTCCATAGCCTGTCCCACTTCAGGATCAGTCTTAGAAAGAAAACCAATTGTATCCATCAGATTATCGTACATACTAAAATTCCTTTCAAGTTTAATAGTAATATTATACACTAATAAAATCCAAATTTCAATACCATAATCCGAATTATACAATTTTTTTCTTTAAATCGTTTTTCTCAGGAAACAAAGCGCAGCATTATAAATCAAAGCCGGTTTGATATTATTTCTTACAAGCAGTTCTGCAAAACTTACTGCTACTCTAACATCGTCTGAAAAATCATCAATAGTTTCTTTGAATTTAATCAGACCTTTTTTCATTTCAGCCTCAATGCCGTATGTAATCTTTTCATTACCATACTGAATAACTTTTGTAGACGTTACTCTGTAAATTACTCTGTTTCCTCCCAGAACTTCCATATAGTTTGTTTTTTCCTTTGAAATTATTTTTTCTCTTTTTAATGTTGCCTGCATGTTTTTTACCGTCCTTTCTTTTAAGTAACTAAATTATAACATGAAACCCCGTTTATTTAAACGGGGTTTTTTTAGAATATTTTGTTGGTTTAAGTTGGAATTTTGATAAATTAATAAGTAGTTTAATTGCTGTGTTTCCTAAACGAAAGCTGAAATAGAATTAATCCCACTGCAAAAAACAATGCCAATGCGCCAATTCCCAAATTTGCATTTCCTGTAAGCTGCGAAACCAAACTGATCGTTGTTGTTCCAATGAAAGAAGCACCCTTACCGCAGATATCCATTACTCCAAAATATTCTCCTGACTTTTCCGGCGGAATCATTTTAGCAAAATGACCTCTTGACAAAGCCTGTATACCTCCCTGAAACATACCGACCATCAATGCCAGTATCCAAAAATGCAGCTGTCTTGACATAAAAATAGCAAAAATTGAAATAAAGAAATATGCACAAATGCAAATTGAAATTAACATCCTTGTAGATAAATCCCGGGAAAGGCGTCCAATCAAAATTGAACTTGGAAACGCTGCGATCTGTGTAACCAAGAGCGCTATTAGCAATCCGGCGCTGTCTAATCCCAGTGCAGAACCGTAAACTGTTGCCATTTCAATAATTGTATATACGCCGTCAATATAAAACAAAAAAGCAAGCAAAAATAAAAATATCTGTTTATTTGCAGCAATTTCCTTCAATGAATTCCATAAGTTATGAAATGTACTCTGAATTCCAAAACGACTGTCCTCAGCATAATATCTCTGGCGATAAATACGCAGTAATGGTACGGAAAAAATTATCCACCAAATGGCTATAACCGCAAACGATATAATCATTGCAGTATTAATAGACAATCCAATTATATCTGATCCCAATACGAGAGTAAGACATAGCAGAAACGGTATACAGCTGCCAATATATCCCCAAGCATATCCTTGTGCCGAAACCCTGTCCATACGATCAGAGTCAGTAATATCCGGAAGCATGGAATCATAAAAAATCAAACTTATTGAATAGCTCACCTTTGCCAATGCAAATACAATTAAAAATAAAAGCCACTTTTTAAATAATCCAAGACACAAGCATCCCACAGCGCCAATTAAAACGGACACCAAAAACAACGGTTTTTTTCGTCCTTTTTTATCCGAAACTGCGCCTAAAACCGGACCGGTCAGAGCAACTATAAGCGTAGATACAGAAACAGCATAACCCCAATATGCAACCGAATCCGAAGAATTAACACCGACTTGTTCTGCCAGACCATTGAAATAAATCGGAATCAGTGTAGAAACAAGAAGAATAAACGCTGAATTTCCCACATCATATAAAATCCAGTTTCGCTCTGCCTTTGACAGCTTAAATTTCATTATACTTCACTTCCTTGATATTGAGAACCAAAAGAATAAGAATACCAGTTCCTCCAAGGCAATTCCGCAAATAAATTATCTTTATATTCATTAATCATAGTAACTGCTTTATCTAAAGCATTAATATAAAGTCGGCAAAGTTTTTTATTACTGTCAGAACAATTCAAATTCGGTGTCAGATTCATGACAAGTCCATGCATCTCCTTATCGTTGCCTGTAGCTTTTAAAAGCGTATAAATAAATTTTCGTTTAGGTCTATGAGGTGCGATTAAAAGGTGATTATAAAAAATCATAGAATGCATTGCTTTCTGTATTTGAAGTGCATTAACATTTTGAAAAAAGTCCGATATAATACGTGCGTTTAACAAACCTGGCTTTATATGCTTTGTAAGAATCTGAGTCAGCGGATTCTTTTTATCATGCACCAGCAAATATCGGTCAAATTCCACTTCAATTTCTGCATGACGTATTCCGCTTTGTCTTATTTTAGCGCTGATATAGCCGTGACATTCCCTATCCAAAGCAAAATGACAAAGGAATCCATAAATGTAAGCAAAATGCGCTGCCGGATTTTCTGATCCCATAACTGTTTTACCAAACTTTGAAAATACAAAATACCCTGATTTATCGTGCATAGAATAACCTATCCGATTTACTTTATTAGAAAACAAGGGGTAATAATAAAACAAAATATCAGGGCCATGCAATCCAATGTCAAACAAACTTTTGTACGGTTGAATTTCAGAACGGATTTTTTCAGGCAGACGGCGATATACCTGTTGTCCGAAGCGGTAGTGTGCATAGGTTGACGGCATAATATTCTCCTTTATTTATATACAATAAAATCTACATATAATTTATTATACTTAGCAGAGCTTATATTATACTATTACACTTTAAAGAAGAAAATGGGTATAAAAAATATGGAGTAAAACTCACCATAAAAACTGGTTTTTACTCCAAATTCTGATTACTTATACATAGAAGTTTTAAGCTTTTTATTCGCATTAGATATACGTTCCTTATCTGGAGGACATACACCGTTAAGCGAATACGGGATACCTAAAGTTTCCCACTTAAATGCACCTAGTGTATGGTAAGGAAGTACTTCCACACGTTCAACATTATCAAGCGTATCAATAAATTCTGAAAGCTTATCAAGATCTTCATCAAAATCGCTCAGCTGAGGTACAAGTACATGACGGATCCATACAGGTTTTTTTATTTCAGACAAATATTTTGCCATATCAAGAATATTATCATTACTAAATCCGGTAATATAGCTATGACGTTCATTATCCATTTCTTTTATATCAAGCAGAAAAAGATCCGTATAGTTCATCAATTCATTAAATTTTGAGAAAAACGGTTCATCGCGTGTAAAAGGATTTCCGGCGGTATCAATAACGGTATGCACGCCGTATTCCTTTGCTCTTCTGAAAAAATCTATCAGGAAGTCAATATGCAGAAGAGGTTCTCCGCCGCTTACTGTTATTCCTCCGGAATCTTTCCAGTAGCTTTTGTAGCGCAGGGCACGTTTTAACAGTTCATCGGAAGTCATTTCTTCACCGTCATTCATATTCCAAGTATCCGGATTGTGACAGTATTTGCAGCGCATATTGCAGCCCTGTAAAAAAACTATAAATCTTACTCCGGGACCGTCGGCAGCGCCGAAACTTTCAATTGAGTGAACCCGGACTTTCTGTACATCATTCTGATCCATCACGATTCCTCCATATTATTTTATACCTTGTGCTATAGCAAATGCACAAAGTATAATCATTATTATACAACGCAAAGTCTCTCCGCATCAGCGGGGAGACCTGCATTAATATTATTTCATTTTTTATTATTTTATTACATTGTTTCATGACATGTTCTTGAAATAACATCAAGCTGCTGTTCACGGGTAAGGTCGATAAACTTAACTGCATAACCGGAAACACGGATAGTAAAGTTTGCGTATTCTTCCTTTTCAGGGTGTTCCATAGCGTCAATAAGCTTGTCTTTACCGAATACGTTTACATTAAGATGATGTGCCCCCTGATCAAAGTAGCCATCAAGAATATTTACAAGATTTGTAACCTGCTCGGACTCTTCATGACCCAAAGCGTCAGGATTAATTGTCTGTGTATTTGAAATACCGTCAAGTGCATATTCGTAAGGCAGCTTTGCAACGGAATTAAGTGAAGCAAGCAGTCCGTTCTTTTCAGCGCCGTATGATGGATTTGCACCGGGTGCAAGCGGTTCGCCGGCTTTTCTTCCGTCCGGAAGTGAAGCTGTAGCCTTGCCATAAACAACGTTTGAAGTAATGGTAAGGATTGAGGTTGTAGGTTCTGAATCACGGTATGTATGGCACTGTTTAATCTTTCTGAGGAAAGTTTTCAGCAGCCATACTGCAATTTCATCAGCACGGTCATCGTCATTGCCGTATCTTGGGAAATCGCCTGTAGTTTCAAAATCAGTAACAATACCGTCTTCATCACGAATAGTCTTAACCTTAGCGTATTTAATAGCGCAAAGTGAATCAACAACATGTGAGAAACCTGCGATACCTGTGGCAAATGTACGTCTTACATCCGTATCAATAAGAGCCATTTCGGCAGCTTCATAGTAGTACTTGTCGTGCATATAATGGATCAGATTCAATGTATGAACATAAATGCTTGCAAGCCAGCTCATCATGTCGTCAAACTTTGCCATTACCTCATCATAATCAAGATACTCCGAAGTAATAGGAATATATTTCGGCCCTACCTGTACCTTTGTCTTAGCGTCAACACCGCCGTTTATTGCGTACAGAAGGCATTTTGCAAGATTTGCACGTGCACCGAAGAATTGCATTTCCTTACCCGTCTGAGTAGCAGATACGCAGCAGCAGATAGCATAATCATCGCCCCACTCAACACGCATAACTTCATCGTTTTCATACTGAATAGAACTTGTACGCACGGAAATAGCAGACGCATAACGTTTAAACGCCTCCGGAAGATTTGATGAATAAAGAACCGTAAGATTAGGTTCAGGTGAAGGTCCCATATTTTCAAGCGTATGCAGAAAACGAAAATCGTTCTTAGTAACCATATGACGACCGTCAACGCTCTTTCCGGCAATACTCAGCGTTGCCCAAACAGGATCTCCTGAGAACAGTTCATTATATGAAGGAATACGTGCAAACTTAACCATGCGAAACTTCATAACCATATGGTCGATAAGCTCCTGAGCTTCTGATTCTGTAAGCTTTCCTTCGTCTAAATCACGCTGAATATAAATATCAAGGAATGTAGAAATACGTCCAACGCTCATTGCAGCGCCGTTTTGTGTTTTGATTGCTGCAAGATAACCGAAATATAACCACTGGCATGCTTCACGTGCGTCCTTGGCAGGAGCTGAAATATCAAATCCGTATGATTCTGCCATTACTTTCATTTCTTTAAGCGCTTTTATCTGCATGCTTATTTCTTCACGCTGTCGGATAACGTCGTCACGCATTTTACCGTTTCCGCAGAAAGCAAGATCCTTGGACTTTTCCTCAACAAGCATATCAATACCGTAAAGAGCAACTCTTCTGTAATCGCCCACGATACGTCCTCTTCCGTATGTATCTGGAAGACCTGTAATAATCTTGTTCTTACGGGCTGCACGCATTTCAGGCGTATATGCGTCGAATACGCCCTGATTATGCGTTTTATGATATTCTGTAAATATTTTATGAAGTTCAGGACTTGGAGTATAGCCATAAGTTTTACAAGCTTCTTCAGCCATTTTTATTCCGCCGAAAGGCATAAATGCACGTTTAAGAGGCTTATCTGTCTGAAGACCTACGATTTTTTCAAGATCTTTCATACTTTCATCCAGATATCCCGGCTTATGCGATGTGATTGTTGAAACAATTTCTGTATCCATATCAAGAACGCCGCCCTTGGCACGTTCTTCTTTCTGTAATTCCTTAAGTTTTCCCCAAAGCTTATTTGTAGCTTCAGTCGGACCGGTTAGAAATGATTCATCGCCGTCATAAGGAGTATAATTGTTCTGAATGAAATCACGGGTATTGATTTCTTCCATCCACTTTCTTCCTTTAAATCCATGCCACTGTTCAAAGTTTGCCATATTATAACCTCCTATTTAATAAAACAGCCTTAAGCTGTAGTCAGCAATATTTTATACTGTAAATCTATGATATGCAATATATTCAAATAAGTTAGCTTTTGCTAACCCAATAATATAACTGCAATTTGTTATATGGTTTTATCCCTCATCTCAACATTAACATTGTAACATCTGAGCACAAAAAAGTCAATATTAATATTTATCAAAATGTTCTCCATATAACAATAATATTTAGTATAAAATAGGAATTATTATTATTTTTTTAACTAACCTATGAAGTATAGTCGATTTGTTAATTATGACGTTTGGGTCTAAATCACATAATCATCTCCACGGTTATTTCCCGAATGCATTAATATATCCTCAATAGTAATGTTATCCACGACATTGCAAATCGCACTGTATAGCTGCTCCCATACAAATAATGTGCTGCATTCCGATGCACGTCCGCAGGTATTAACATTGTCCTCAAGACATGAAACCGGAGCTAAACTTCCTTCCGTCAAACGCAAAATCATACCTACTGTATAGTATTTAGGCGGATTGGTAAGCTTATAGCCTCCCTGCGCACCCCTTACGCTTTTTACAAAACCTGCACGACTCAGAAGAATAACTATTTGCTCCAGATATTTTACACTAATGTTCTGACGTGCGGCAATCTCTTTAAGAGGAATAGCAGATCCGTTATCGTTTGCTGCTATATCACACATCATACGAAGTGCGTAGCGTCCTTTTGTAGAAATTTTCATTTTTATATCCTTTCCCATAAGTTTAATACTACAATTCACAGCTATTATATATTATATACCGCTGATACATAAAAGTCAATCTTTTAACTGCCTCTAAATATTACTATAATAAACGGGAAGTATTGAAAAAAGTGAATTTATATGATATTATTAATAACAGTTTATTTAACTTAAAGCGAAAGCAGTGATAATAATTGTTCTGTACCAGTATAAACTATAAAAGTGCTGATGCCGAAATGCGCAAAAATTTTGCATTTTCTCTCGATATACAACGTGAATTTATGTCTGAACTTATGAAGGCAAAATGTATTTCTCAATGTGTAATTTTATGTACATGTAACCGTACTGAAGTATATTTCTGCGGCAGTCCTGCGGCGCCTGAATACGTTGACAAGCTTCTTGCAGAATACAGTAAGATACCGAAAGAAATCTTCTCTGCTAAAAAAAGATTTTATCAAGAGGAAAAAGCCATCATACATCTTTTTAAAGTTGCCAGCGGAATTGACTCTATGGTCATAGGTGAAGACGAAATACTGGGGCAAACCAAAAAAGCTTACCATTCAGCTAAAGAAGCAGATACCGTATCACATGAATTAAATATCATATTTCAGTCCGCTATTGCATGTGCAAAAAAAATTAAAACGGAAACTGCTTTATCGAAAACCTCTGTTTCGATTGCTTCGCTGGCTGCAAACGAAGCTGTTAAACTTGGGGGAAATATAAATGTTCTTTTAATCGGCGCAACCGGAAAAACCGGTACGACAGTACTAAAAAATTTAATGTCGCATAAATCCATAAATATAACAGTAACATTAAGAGAGCATAATCCTGATTTTAAAATAGCTGCAAATCCCAGTATCAATGTAATTAATTATTCACAGCGATACAAATATATAAGCGACGCTGACTGCATTATCAGTGCCACATCAAGTCCTCATTATACTATAACCCTTTGCGAACTTCAAAAATATTTAAACAAAAATAAAAAACGCTTATTTATTGATCTTGCAGTACCGCCGGATATTGACAGCAGTATTTCATACTTAAACGACGCAGAACTTATCGGAATCGATTATTTTGAAAAGCTGTCTGAAAGCAACAATATCTTAAAAATGAACAGTGTTGACACTGCGTGTGAGATAATTGCCAAAGAAACGGATACACTGAAAAAAGAACTTTATTTTCATAACTTTTTGCCGTACATTGAATCAGTAAAAAAAGAAATCCGTTCAAAGCCTTTCGAGGATATTATCTATAAATTCAAGTCGGAAATGAATGCTGAACAATTTGCCGAGGTTTTAAGAATCATGAAACTATATGGAAAGCAGTGATACTATGGGGTACTTCCCTTTTTTTATTGATATTAAAGGCAAAAAATGCATAATTGTCGGTGGCGGAAACGTTGCGGCTCGAAAAATCGAAAAGCTTCTTCCCTTTGAACCGGACATTACCGTAATTGCCCCTGAAATTTCTGATGACATTACAAGTTTAAACGGTATAAAAATTGTTAAGAGAAAATTTAAGGACGACGACATTAATGGCGCTTTTTTTGTAATCAGTGCGTCAGACGACGAGCAGCTTAATGCACATATATTTAAACTTTGCAGAAAAAAAAATATTCTGGTTAATACTGTTGATGATCTTGATAAATGCGGTTTTATTTTTCCAGCAGTTGTTCATAAAAATGATATTACCGTCGGGATTTCCACCTCTGGTAAGAGTCCGATATTTGCGTCATATTTACGCATGAAAACGGAAAATATGATTGATGAAAAATGTCTGGAAACTATCGAAATACTAGGAAAATTCCGTGAAAAAATAAAACGGGAAATTTCATCTGAAGCAGTCAGGAAAAAAGCTTTTGAAAAAATATTGAAAATGTGTATTGAAAGTGAAAATTTACCCGATGATATACAGATTTTTAATATGATTGAAGAAATAAAAAATCTCCATTTTGTTAAATAAAAATTATAAGTAAATCGAGATTTGAATGGGGTTATAGTATGGACAATATTATTGTAAAATTAGATGAGCAATCGGTAAACGAATTTTGGCAATTAAGAATGGAACTATTGAAAGAATTAGAAGAAATCAATAGAAAAACAGATATTTCTGAGTTGGAATCCGCAACGAAGCAATATTACTTATCGCATATAAACAAGGATTTAATTAGTTGGGGGATATTACACGAGAATAAACTTGTCGCAATAGGCTCTCTATGTTTGTTTGAACGTATTCCATATGAAGAAAATTTAAACGGATTAGAGGGTTATATATTAAATATATATACTTCTCCAAAATTTAGAAAGCAAAAATTTGCAAATTGTATTTTAAATGAAATAATAAATTATGCTTCAAAAATTCATGTAAAAAGATTATGGCTTAATAGCAGTGAGCAAGGAAAGAAATTATATGTTGAGCGAGGATTTATAAAGAAAGAGAATGAAATGGAATTGTTTTTATAGCAATAAATCCTGATTTATATCATGAACATAAAATGAAATTGAGAGATAAAAAGAGTATGAAAATTAAAATAGGAACACGAAAAAGCAGACTTGCAGTGGCTCAGACTAATATGTTTATAGAAAGATTAACATCTTTTTTTCCGGATGCAGAACCAGAAATTATTTATATCAGTACTAAAGGCGACAAAATAATTGATAAACCTCTTTCACAAATCGGCGGCAAGGGAATCTTTGTCTCTGAAATTGAATTGGCATTACAGTGCGGAAATATTGACGTTGCTGTTCACAGTGCCAAAGACCTTCCTGCATTTCTTGGAGAAAATCTTGAAATTTCCGGCGTATTGCCCAGAGGAAATTATCGAGACGCTATTGTTACACAAAAAGACACACAAATCACTGATATAAAAGATTTCACTGTAGGTACAGGAAGCTTACGGCGCAGGCTTAATCTGAAAAAAATATATAATGAAGTAACATTTAAAGATATTCGGGGAAATGTAGACACACGCCTTTCAAAGCTTGAAAACGGAGAATACGATGCTGTTATTCTTGCGGTGTCAGGTCTGGAACGTCTTGGAATTAAAACAGAAAATTACAGTATCACTGCTTTTGATTATATGGATTTTCTTTCTGCTCCATGTCAGGGAATAATTGCACTAGAGAGCCGTAAAAATGATTTTATAACGCCTGTGATACAAAAAATTAACGACATTAACACCTTTAAGGCTTTTGAAACAGAACGATGTGTAATAAGAACCTTAAACGCAGACTGTTCAATGCCTGTGGGAGCATATTCTGAATTATGCGGCGGAAAAATTACGCTTACAGTTTCGAAAGATATGAATAAAATACTGTCCGGAACCGCCGACATTTCCCATAACCTAGAACTTGCAAAGGAGTTGGTTTTAAAGTTATGAACAAGCTTGGTAAGGTTTATCTTGTGGGCGCAGGCTGCGGTGATTACGACCTGATCACTCTGCGCGGAATGAATTTATTAAAAGTATGCGATACCGTTGTTTACGACAGCTTAATCGACTCCCGACTGCTTGATTTTACAGCAGATACCACCGAAAAAATCTGCGTAGGCAAACGTGCCGGACATCACTGCGAAAAACAGGAACGGATAAACGAAATACTCGTTGAAAATGCTTTGAACGGCAAAGCTGTCGTAAGATTAAAGGGCGGAGATCCTTTTGTTTTCGGCCGTGGAGGAGAAGAAATTCTTGCTCTGAAAAAACACAATATTCCATACGATATAGTACCAGGGATAACTTCCGCCATAGCTGTTCCGGAACTGGCAGGAATACCGGTAACTCACAGGAAAATGAGTCGTGGCTTTCATGTTATAACAGGACATACTGCCGAGGACCTGATTCCTGAAAATATCAAAAAGTATGCATCAACTGATGAAACTCTGGTTATTTTAATGGGACTGAATAATCTGTCAAAAATTACAGAAACTCTGATTTTAAACGGTAAGGATAAAAATACACCGGCGGCAGTTATCTCCCACGGAGCGTCTGCTAAGCAGAAAACAATTAGAAGCGACTTAAAAAATATAGCTGACGAAGTTAAAAAACATAAAATAAAAACTCCGGCTGTCATAATTATAGGAGAAACTGCCGCATTTGATTTTTCAATAAATATCAATCGTCCGCTTACGGGTGTTTCCGTTTCTGTAACTGGAACAGAAAAACTAGTGGATAAACTGTCAGAACAGCTGTACGCCCTAGGCGCTGATATTAACAAGCTTGATTACCTGCAAATATGTGAATACGGTAATAACAAGATATTTTACGATTCTCTTTTAAATATTCAAAAATATAGTATGATCGTACTTACCAGTATGAATGGAGCAGAAATATTCCTTAAACATTTAAAAAAACTGAAAATTGATATCAGAAAGTTAGGAAATGTAAAATTTGCAGTTATCGGAAACGGTACGGGAGAGATACTTGAAAAAGCGGGAATATATCCTGATATCATACCCGAAATATATACTGCAAAAGAATTGGGCAAGTGTATTGCCGAAACCGTTTCCGAAACTGATAAGCTTCTGATACTAAGAGCAGAAAAAGGTTCTTTAGACCTTACAGATGTTCTTGACAAATCGGGAATTATATATGACGATATAAAAATATATGATGTGAAGATGAATAATAAAAAAAAATACGATGAGAAAATTAATTCTAATTTTATTACCTTTGCAAGCTCATCAGGCGTAAACGCCTTTTTTGAAAATGGATTTACACTGTCTGACAGTACTGAAATTATATGTATCGGCGAAGTAACATCACAGGCTCTTATAAAAAACGGTATTGAAAAATTTTATATATCCGATATACAAAACGTTCAGGGTATTATAGACACAATATTACGGGAGGTAAAAAATGAACAGATTCAGACGTATGAGAGCGAATAATCAGCTCAGGAATCTTGTGCGTGAAACGCATCTTAATAAAAGCGACTTTATATATCCCCTATTCGTAGTTGAGGGAAAAAATAAAAAAAATCCTGTGGAATCAATGCCGGAAGTGTTTCAGTATTCTATAGATCGAATTGATGAAATTTTAAAGGAAATAGACAGCAGCGGAATTTCCGGACTGCTTATTTTCGGTATTCCTGAACATAAAGATGAGCAAGCGTCCGAAGCATATAACTGCAATGGAATAACCCAAAAGGCAATACGTTATATAAAAAAGAAATATCCGGATATGCTCGTCATAGCAGACATTTGCTTATGCGAATATACGTCGCACGGTCACTGCGGAGTTGTAAAAAACGATAAAGTATTAAATGATGAAACATTGCCGCTGTTATCTGCAATGGCAGTAAGTCTTGCTCAGGCAGGAGCGGATATAATCGCTCCGTCGGATATGATGGACGGCAGAGTAAATGCTATACGTCAGGCTCTTGACGAAAGCGGATTTTATGATATTCCAATATTGTCCTACAGCGCAAAGTTTGCATCCGCATATTATTCACCATTCCGTGACGCAGCTGAATCAGCGCCGTCGTTCGGCGACAGAAAGACTTATCAGATGGATTATGCAAACGGACGTGAAGCGCTGCGTGAAATTGCCGACGACATTGAGGAGAACGCCGATATGGTAATGGTAAAGCCTGCCCTTGCCTATCTTGATATTATTAAAGCTGCCCGGGACAGATACGATTTACCGATTGCCGCTTACAATGTCAGCGGAGAATATTCAATGGTAAAAGCCGGAGCAAAACTGGGCTGGATAGATGAAAAAAAGATTGTTATGGAAAATCTTACAGGAATAAAACGTGCCGGAGCTGATATTATCATTACATATCATGCTCTGGACGCTGCAAAATGGCTGGAGGAAGATATATGAATATTTCCAAGTCTCAAAAACTTTATAGTCAGGCACTGCAATTTATGCCGGGCGGAGTAAACAGTCCTGTACGCGCATTTAAAAATGTAGGCAAAACTCCACTGTTTATTGAAAAAGCTAAAGGAAGTAGGATATATGACGCCGACGGTAATGAATACATCGATTACGTATGCTCATGGGGTCCTAATATTCTCGGACATGCATATCCGGAAGTAATTGAAGCAGTAAAAAAAAGCTGCGACAAAGGCTTGACATTCGGCGCATGTCACAAGGGAGAAGTTGAACTGGCACAGATTATTCAGAAAAACATTCCGTCAATGGAAATGCTAAGATTGGTAAATTCGGGAACGGAAGCTGTAATGAGCGCTGTCCGTGCGGCAAGAGGATTTACTGGGCGTGACAAAATAGTAAAATTTGAGGGATGCTATCATGGACATTCCGACGGTCTGCTGGTAAAAGCAGGCTCGGGACTTCTTACAAATTCAATACCTGACAGCGCCGGAGTACCTGAAGGATTTACTGAAAATACCTTGCTTGCAAAATACAATAATATTGATTCTGTTGCTGAACTTTTTGAAAAATACGGAAGCGATATAGCATGTGTAATTGTAGAACCGTGCGCCGCAAATATGGGCGTTATACCGCCAAAGAAAGGATTTTTAAAATTTCTCAGAGATATAACCTGTCAGTATAATTCATTGCTGATTTTTGACGAGGTTATCACCGGTTTCAGATTAAGCTTAGGCGGAGCGCAGAAATATTACGGAATAATACCAGACATGACGGCTCTCGGAAAAATAGTCGGCGGCGGAATGCCTCTTGCAGCTTACGGTGGTAAAAAAGAAATTATGGAATGCGTAGCGCCGTCAGGATCAGTATATCAGGCAGGAACACTTTCCGGAAATCCGATTGCCGTTTCAGCAGGACTTGCAACGTTAAAAATTCTTCAGAACAATCCGGACATATATAATGAACTTGAAAGAAAATCGTATCTGATAGAATCTGCTGCAACAGATTCCGGACTGAATGTAAACCGAGTCGGTTCTCTGTTAACCGTTTTCTTCAATAATGCTGCAATTCAAAATTACGATAATGCAAAACAGTCCGATACAAAAAAATATGCCGAATTTTTCGGATACCTTCTGGAAAACGGAATCTATACCGCTCCGTCACAGTTTGAAGCTATGTTTGTTTCTGCCGCACACACCGATAAAGATATCGCATACACATGTGATATTATTCACAACTTCAAATAAAATACGATTATAAACGCTAAATAAACTTTAATGTTGCTAAAAAAATCAAAATATGATATAATAAAATTCAATTGACATATTGGGAGGGACAAATACTTGAAAAAATTTTTTAAAAAAATATTTAACAGAAATTTTCTTATAATACTGCTTCTTGCCGTTCAGGCTCTTTTTATGCTTGCTTGTTTTTTTAAACTTTATGAATATACTAATCTGATCTATGGCGCACAGACTATTCTGTCTCTTTTAATGGTATGCTTCGTTATAAACAAAAAGGAAACTAATCCTGCATACAAGCTTTCATGGACCATTCTAATTATGCTGATACCTATCGTTGGAGCACTAATTTATATCCTTCTTCATGCAGAACTGGGTACTCTGTTCTTCAAAGGGAAAAAAAATCAGATCATAAAAATGACAAAACCATTGATCCCTCAGGACAAAAACATTCTATACGATCTTGAAAGAGAAAGTATTTATATGGCTCATCTTGCAAAGTACGTAAATGATTACGGCGGATATCCTATATATAAAAATACGACTGTTGAATATTATAGCGTCGGCGAAGAAAAATACGCTTCTATGCTTTATGAGCTTGAAAAAGCAGAGCGTTTTATTTTTATGGAATATTTCATTATTGATCATGGCAAAATGTGGAATACCATACTTGATATTCTTGAAAGAAAAGCAGAACAGGGCGTCGAAGTAAGACTTTTATACGACGGTATGGGAAGCCAGTTTCTTCTGCCTAATCACTACGATAAGTATCTGGAAACCAAAGGTATAAAATGCCGTATATTCAATGAATTCAGACCTTTCCTTTCAACTGCGCAAAACAACCGCGATCACAGAAAAATTTTGGTAATAGACGGAACGACTGCATTTAATGGCGGCGTAAATCTGGCTGATGAATATATAAATGAAAAAGAACGTTTCGGTCATTGGAAGGATACCGCAGTAATGCTTAAAGGCGAAGCTGTATGGAGCTTTACCGTTATGTTTATCCAAATGTGGGAATGGAAAACCAAACAACTGAGCGATTATGAAAAATACAGACCGGCAAATATATCCCAATTTAATCGTATAAGCGAAGGATACGTTCTGCCGTACGGCGACTCCCCTACTGACAATGAGCCTGTAGGAGAATTAGTATATCTTAATATTATTAATAAAGCCCAAAAATACGTTTATATAACTACTCCGTATTTGGTTATTGACAATGAAATGATAACGGCGTTGGGATTTGCAGTTAAAAGCGGCGTTGACGTAAAAATTATAGTCCCTCACATTGCAGATAAATGGTATGTAAATATATTGAGTTGGAATTATTATAAGGAACTTATTAATCTGGGTGTTAAGATTTATGAATATATGCCGGGCTTTATACATGCGAAAAATTTCGTTTCAGACGACAGTACTGCAATAGTGGGAACAATAAACATGGATTACAGAAGTCTGTATCTTCATTTTGAATGCGCAACGCTGATGTATAAAACACCTTCTGTTTCAAGAATTAAAATGGATTTTTTGAATACTCTTGCAAAATCACGAAAAATAACCATGGAGGACTGTAAAAAACGTCCTTTAATTAAAAGGATTATCGGCGGAATTTTCAGAATGATCGCTCCCCTTATGTAATTATTTATAACAAAAAATTTAGCCGTAATTATACGGCAGAATGGAGAAATATTATGAGTGAATGTACGCACGACTGTTCATCATGCAGCCAGGACTGCGGTGAAAGAGACAAAACAAGCATGCTGGAAAAGCCGCATGCCCAAAGCAGAATAAAAAAAGTTATAGGTATTGTCAGCGGAAAAGGCGGCGTAGGAAAATCAATAGTTTCATCAATACTTGCCGTAAACATGAACAGAAAGGGATTTAAAACCGCTGTTCTGGACGCTGATATTACCGGTCCGTCTATTCCTAAAGCCTTTGGTATAAAAGAAAAAGCAGCGGGTTCTGAAGAAGGTATTTTCCCGGCTGAAAGCGCTACAGGTATTAATATTATGTCTGTAAATCTTATGTTGGAAAACGATACGGATCCTGTTATTTGGAGAGGTCCTGTTATCGCCGGAGTAGTTAAACAGTTCTGGACCGACGTAATGTGGGGAGATATTGACTATATGTTTGTCGATATGCCTCCGGGAACCGGCGACGTTCCCCTTACAGTTTTTCAGTCTATACCAGTTGACGGTATCATTGTAGTAACTTCTCCTCAGGAGCTCGTCTCAATGATTGTTGCAAAAGCCGTTAAAATGGCTGAAATGATGGATATTCCTATAATTGGTATAGTTGAAAATATGAGTTACGCTCAGTGTCCTGACTGCGGTAAGAAAATAAATATTTTCGGCGAAAGCAAGCTTGATAAGGTAGCGGAAGAATATAATCTGAAAGTACTGGGCAGACTTCCGATTGATCCGAAGCTTGCAGCAGCCTGTGATAAAGGAGCTATTGAGCTTTATTCCGGAAACTGGTTAGATGAAGCGTCAGATATAATTGAAAGCGTTGAAAATCGACAGTGCGATTGAGTTAAGCAATAAAATTTCAGCACTTATAAAATAAATTTTAAGCGGACGGTTAAACGTCCGCTTAAAATTTTGTAAAAAGCACTTGACAAATTTAAAAAAATGTACTATAATTATAAAATGTATCAATATGACTGAACAGATTTCTTGACAAAATAGTATAACATATATTTGATTTTATGTCAAGATGCTTTTTTGAAAAAATACGGAATTAAAAAAATCCGTGAGAAGTAATCCGTTCCGGCAGTAAAAAAACTGCTGTAAAAAACAAGGAGGTCTCCGCCTATGGTAAATGTCAAGCCAAAGCAGCTTGGAAAGAATGTCAGAATGAGCTTCGGTAAAATTAACGAAGCATTGGAAATTCCGAATCTTATCGAGGTGCAGAAAAATTCCTATCAATGGTTTAAAAATGAAGGTTTGAAAGAAGTTTTCCGTGATGTTTCCGCTATTACTGATTACAACGGAAATCTGGTACTTAATTTTGTTGACTACAAAATTGACGATACCCCAAAATATACCATTGCCGAATGCAAGGAAAGAGATGTGACCTATGCAGCTCCGCTGAGAGTTACCGCTACACTTTGGAATAAGGAAACCGGCGATGTTAAGGAAAGCGAAATTTTCATGGGCGATTTTCCGCTTATGACTGAAAGCGGTACTTTTATCATCAACGGTGCTGAACGTGTTATTGTTTCACAGCTTGTTCGTTCCCCCGGCGTTTATTACTCTTTTGAAAAAGATAAAACAGGTAAGGATCTGTTTAAAGCTACAGTTATTCCTAACCGGGGCGCATGGCTCGAATACGAAATGGATTCAAGTGACGTTGTTTACGTAAGAATTGATAAAAACAGAAAAATACCTCTTACAACATTTATCAGAGCTATCGGCGTAAGCTCAGACGAAGAAATTTTCGATCTTTTCGGTTCGGACGACAGATTGGCTCAGACCATTCTTCAAAAAGACGGAACAAAGAACAATTCAGATGCTCTGATCGACGTATATAAAAAGCTTCGTCCGGGCGAACCGCCTACAGTTGAAAGTGCAATTGCACATCTAAATAATCTTTTCTTTGACGCCAAGAGATACGACCTTGCAAGATTCGGACGTTATAAATTCAATAAGAAGCTAGGCATAGGAACACGTATTTCCGGTCATATTCTTTCCAGACCCGTTATCAATCCGCTGACGGGTGAAATCATGGCTGACGAAGGAGAGAAAATTTCCTTTGATAAGGCTATGGAAATTGAACAGGCAGGTGTGTACGAAGTTTACCTGACTGTTGAAGTAAAAGAATACTATGTCACTGAAACCGGTGAAAACGCTACCAGAATGGTAGAAAAAGAAGTTAAGGTTATTGGTAACGGCATGGTAGATATTACCGGATATGTTGATTTTGATGTTGAACAGTACGGCATTAATGAAAAAGTTTCTTTCAAGGTTCTCAAGGATATTCTTGAAACATCTGCTGACGCCGAAGAAATTGAGGAAAATGTCAAAAAAAGAGTTGACGAGCTTGTTCCAAAACACATTATTCTTGACGACATTTATGCTACGATCAGCCATTTTCTGAATCTTTGCGAGGGTGTCGGATTCGTGGACGATATCGACCATCTCGGAAACAGACGTATTCGTTCTGTAGGCGAGCTGCTCCAGAATCAGTTCAGAATCGGTTTTGCCAGAATGGAAAGAGTTGTCAAGGAAAGAATGAATCTCCAGTCTCAGGATATGGAGACTATAACTCCTCAGGCACTTGTAAATATAAGACCTATAACTGCCGCAATCAAAGAATTTTTCGGTTCATCACCGCTTTCGCAGTTCATGGATCAGAATAATCCTCTTGCAGAGCTTACTCATAAAAGACGTCTTTCAGCGCTTGGTCCCGGAGGTCTTTCAAGAGACAGAGCCGGATTTGAGGTTCGTGACGTACACTACAGCCATTACGGAAGAATGTGTCCTATCGAAACTCCTGAAGGACCTAACATTGGTCTGATATCATATCTTGCTACATTCGCAAGAATTAATGAGTACGGTTTTATTGAAGCACCTTACCGAAGAGTTGACAAGGAAACCGGCGTTGTAACAAACGAAGTTGTCTACATGACCGCTGATGTTGAGGATAACTTTATAGTAGCTCAGGCCAATGAACCGCTGACAGAAGAAGGCAAATTAGCAAGACCTAAGGTAAACGCCCGTTACCGTGACAAGATCCTTGAATGTGAACGCGAGCTTGTCGACTATATGGACGTGTCTCCTAAGATGGTTGTATCGGTTGCTACCGCTATGATCCCGTTCCTTGAAAACGATGACGCTAACAGAGCGCTGATGGGTGCAAACATGCAGAGACAGGCTGTACCGCTTCTTAAAACTGAAAGACCTTATGTCGGTACAGGTATGGAATATAAGGCTGCTGTGGACTCCGGAGTATGTATTATTGCAAAGCAGGACGGTATAGTCCATTCAGTAAGCGCCGACGAAATTATCATAAAAGACGATGTCGGTCTTGAGTATAGATATAAGCTTACTAAATTCAAGCGTTCCAATCAGGGAACATGCGTAAATCAGAGACCGATAGTTAATAAGGGCGAAAGGGTTGAAAAGGGTCAGGTTCTGGCAGACGGTCCTGCAACTGCCGACGGTGAAGTTTCACTGGGTAAGAATGCTCTTATCGGTTTCATGACATGGGAAGGCTACAACTACGAGGACGCTGTACTGCTTAACGAAAACCTAGTTAAAAATGACGTGTTTACGTCTATTCATATAGAAGAATATGAAATTGAATGCCGTGATACAAAGCTTGGTCCGGAAGAAATAACAAGGGATATTCCAAACGTCGGCGACGATGCTCTTAAAGACCTTGATGAAAACGGTATTATCAGAATCGGTGCAGAAGTTCATGCCGGAGATATTCTTGTCGGTAAGGTTACCCCTAAGGGCGAAACAGAGCTTACGGCTGAAGAAAGACTTCTAAGAGCTATTTTCGGTGAAAAGGCAAGAGAAGTAAGAGATAATTCACTTAAAGTGCCTCACGGCGAATCAGGCGTTATTGTTGACGTTAAAGTATTTACAAGAGAAAACTGTGATGAATTAAGCCCTGGTGTAAATATGCTTGTACGCTGTTACATCGCTCAGAAGAGAAAGATATCAGTCGGAGATAAAATGGCCGGACGTCACGGTAACAAGGGTGTCGTTTCGAGAATTCTTCCACAGGAGGATATGCCGTTCCTGCCGGACGGTACACCGCTGGATATCGTACTGAACCCTCTGGGCGTTCCTTCACGTATGAATATCGGTCAGGTTCTTGAAGTTCATCTGGGTATGGCTGCAAAAGCGCTTGGCTGGCATATTATGACTCCTGTGTTCGACGGCGCTCACGAAGATGATATCAGAGCATGCTTCAGAGCAGCAGGAATGGACGAGGACGGTAAAACCATACTTTACGATGGTCGTACCGGAGAACAGTTTGATAACCGTGTTACAGTAGGATATATGTATTATCTCAAGCTTCACCATCTAGTTGACGATAAGATCCATGCACGTTCAGTAGGTCCGTATTCACTGGTTACTCAGCAGCCGTTGGGCGGTAAGGCTCAATTCGGCGGTCAGAGATTCGGGGAAATGGAAGTTTGGGCGCTGGAAGCTTACGGTGCTGCTTATACCTTGCAGGAAATTCTGACGGTAAAATCAGACGATACTGTAGGACGTGTAAACACTTACGAGTCAATTGTAAAGGGACAAAATGTTCCGAAACCGGGTATTCCTGAATCCTTCAAGGTTCTTATCAAGGAACTTCAATCACTTTGTCTGGACGTCAGAGTACTTGATGAAAACCAGGAAGAAATTGATCTTAAGCAGTCATTTGACGATGATGATATTATACCTCAGCCTGTATCATTTGAAGATGAAAATGCAGATGCAGACACATATAATGATACAGAAATGGAAGACGCCGGATTTTCTCTGGAAGACAATGAAGACGATGATGAGATTCTGGAGGATCTGGATGATTCTGACTCCGATGATATGTTCAGCTTTGATCTTTCAATGGACGATGATGATATCTAATACTACGCACATTGGAATAGCCATTTCCCGTGCGACTGACTAGGAGGTAACGGTTTGGAATTTAATACTTTTGATTCAATAAAAATCGGTCTTGCATCCCCTGAGCAGATAAGAAGCTGGTCATACGGTGTTGTTGAAAGACCTGAAACTATAAATTACAGAACCCAGAAACCCGAAAGGGACGGTCTTTTCTGTGAAAGAATATTCGGACCTACCAAGGACTGGGAATGTCACTGCGGAAAGTTCAAGAAAATACGTTTTAAGGGTAAGGTCTGCGACCGCTGCGGCGTTGAAGTTACCCGCGCAAAGGTAAGACGTGAAAGAATGGGTCACATCGAACTTTCAGCTCCGGTTTCACATATATGGTATTTTAAGGGAACGCCTTCCAGAATAGGTCAGGTGCTTGAAATATCACAAAAGCGTCTTGAAGAAATTCTTTATTTTACAAAGTATATTGTTCTTGACCCGGGCAATACCGGAGAGCTTATTAAAAAACAGCTCCTTTCCGAAAAAGAATATCTTGACGCCAGAGAAAAATACGGTGATGATTTTGTTGCCGAAATGGGTGCGGAAGCTATTCAGAAGCTTCTTCATGAATATGATCCTGAAAGATACGACGTATATAAAAACAGACTTATAAACTCAGGAAAAATATCTCTGGGCGGAAAAAAAGCGGAATGTACACATTCTCCTCTGACATGCGAATGTGATGAATGCAAGACTTTTGCTGAACTCGATACTGAGTGGAGAAACAATCTTGAGGTTGTTTCAGACGATCTGAAAGAAGAACTTAAAGGTCTTCCAACCGGTCAGAAGAAAATCAAGCTTTTAAAAAGGCTTGAAATAATCGAAGCATTCAGACTTTCCGGAAATAAACCGGAATGGATGATACTGAATGTAATTCCGGTAATTCCTCCGGATATACGTCCTATGGTTATGCTGGACGGCGGACGTTATGCTACTTCAGACCTTAATGATCTTTACAGACGTGTTATAAACAGAAATAACCGTCTTAAGAGAATGCTTGAACTTGAAGCTCCTGATATCATTATCAGGAATGAAAAAAGAATGCTTCAGGAAGCCGTTGACGCTCTTATTGACAACGGCCGTCACGGCAGACCTGTAACAGGTCCTAATAACCGTGCGCTGAAATCACTATCTGATATGCTTAAGGGTAAACAGGGACGTTTCCGTCAGAATCTTCTTGGTAAGCGTGTAGACTATTCTGGACGTTCGGTTATCGTAGTCGGACCTGAACTTAAAATGTATCAGTGCGGTCTTCCAAAGGAAATGGCACTGGAGCTTTTCAAGCCTTTTGTATTGAAAAGATTAGTTGATACAAAGGTCATTGCTAATATAAAGAGTGCAAGAAAAATGGTTGACAGAGCTTCAACAGAAGTATGGGATGCTCTTGAAAATGTAATTAAGGATCACCCTGTAATGCTCAACCGTGCCCCCACGCTTCACAGACTGGGTATTCAGGCGTTTGAACCTGTTCTGGTTGAGGGACGTGCAATCAAGCTTCATCCGCTGGTTTGTACAGCCTTTAACGCTGACTTTGACGGCGACCAGATGGCAGTTCATCTTCCTCTTTCAGCAGAAGCACAGGCAGAAGCACGATTCCTTATGCTTGCAGCAAATAACCTGTTAAAACCTTCCGACGGTTGTCCTGTTGCCGTACCTTCACAGGATATGGTACTTGGCTCTTATTACCTGACAATGCAGAAGGAAGGAGAAAAGGGCGAAGGCAAGGTTTTCAGAGACGTTAATGAAGCTCTTATGGCATATCATGAACACGACGTTTCACTTCATGCCGCAATCAAGGTAAGAATTACAAAGGATATCGGCGATAAAACAGTTTCCAAGATAATCGACTGTACAGTAGGACGTCTGATATTCAACGAAAGTATCCCACAGAATCTGGGATATGTTGACAGAACTAATTCCGATAAGCAGTTTGATCTTGAAATTGCATTCCTCGTAGGTAAAAAACAGCTTTCAAATATTATTGAAAGATGTATAAGAATTCACGGTACAACTACAACTTCGGAAGTGCTTGATAAAATCAAGGCTCTCGGATTTAAATATTCAACACAGGCATCTATTACCGTTGCCGTTTGCGACGCTACGATACCTCCGCAGAAAAAGGATATTCTTGCAGAGGCTGACAAGAAAATTGATGTTATCACAAAACAATACGACTACGGTTATATTTCATCAGAAGAAAAATCAAAGAAAGTAATCGACGTATGGAACAAGGCTACCGATGATGTTACAACTGCACTGAAAACAGGACTTGATAAATATAATCCTATTTTCATGATGGCTGATTCCGGTGCCCGTGGTAGTATCAATCAGATAAGACAGCTTGCCGGTATGCGCGGACTTATTGCAAATACTTCCGGTACTACAATCGAGATTCCTATCAGAGCCAATTACCGTGAAGGTCTTAACATTCTGGAATACTTCATTTCTTCACGAGGCGCCAGAAAAGGTCTTGCCGATACCGCTCTTCGTACCGCCGATTCAGGTTACCTTACAAGACGTCTTGTCGATGTATCACAGGACGTTATTATCAGTGAGCATGACTGTCATGCTGCCGACGGTATTGAAGTTTATGAAATCAGAAACGGCAATGAAATTATTGAACCGCTGATTGAAAGACTTTTAGGAAGATACCTTGTTGACGATCTGAAAGACTCTGCAACCGGTGAGATTATTATGTCCAAGGATAAAATCATTACTGAAGCAGACGCAAAGAGAATCTGTGAATCCGGCGTTGAAAGAATTAAGATCCGTTCTGTTCTTCATTGCAAATCCAAACACGGCGTATGTGCGAAATGTTATGGCGCTAACCTTGCAAACGGTAATCTTGTTGCCGTTGGTGAAGCTGTCGGTATCATTGCCGCACAGTCAATCGGTGAACCTGGTACACAGCTTACAATGAGAACTTTCCATACAGGCGGTATTGCGTCTGCGGAAGATATTACACAGGGTCTGCCTCGTGTCGAGGAACTGTTTGAGGCAAGACGACCTAAAAATGCTGCTATACTTTCTAAAATTGACGGCGTTGTTCATATTGAAGAAATCAAGACTACCAGAAATGTTATCGTCGCAAATCATGAAACAAATGAATCTGAAACGTATATGGTACCTTATAATTTCAAAATCAGAGTCAAGGAAAATGAAGTAATTGAAAAGGGTACAAAGCTGACTGAGGGTAACGTTTATCCGTCTGATATTCTCAGCATTCTCGGTGTTCAGGCAGTTCAGAATTATATTATTCATGAAGTTCAAAAGGTTTACCGCTTACAGGGTGTTGACATCAACGATAAGCACATCGAAGTAATCGTTCGTCAAATGCTCAGAAAGATCAAAGTTGACGAATCAGGAAGCAGCTATCTTCTTCCCGGAGCAATGGTTGATAAAAAAGAAGTGGACGCTATTAACAATTCAATCAGAGACAGAATGGAAAACGGAGAAGAAAATCTTGAATATGTTACCGTTCTTCCTGTACTTCAGGGTATTACAAAAGCGTCTTCAAGCTCTGACAGTTTCCTGTCGGCGGCATCATTCCAGGAAACAACCAAGGCTCTCACTGACGCCGCAATCAGAGGCAAAAGCGATAAGCTTCTTGGTCTTAAGGAAAATGTTATTATCGGTAAACTTATTCCTGCCGGTACTGGTATGGATATTTACAATAAGGTTTCGGTTGTAAGAAATGAAGGATATGGAGCTGAACAGCATTCTTCATCACCGTCTCCGACAGTTACAATCCCTAATATATAAAATTACGGTCAAAAGCAAGTATTTTTGACCAGCGGCATAGTCCTGTTAAGGGATTATGCCGCTTTTTGTAACTTACCATATAAAATATTTTATCCAAATCCATATAATGTGAACCAAGCTAAAAATATACATACCTGGAAAAAATATTTTTCTCTTTAATTTGATATTTATTTACATTTTCCCTCAAACATGATATAATATATGTAATTGTAAATTACATACCGGAGGGGCATTTTATGTTTGCAAAAATTAACAGTCTTGGTCTTTTCGGACTGAATGCATTCAATGTTGATGTTGAAATAGAAATAAGCCGTGGAATTCCGGCATTTGATATCGTAGGACTTCCCGATCTTGTAGTAAAGGAAAGCCGTGAAAGAATAAAAGCATCTATGAGATGCTGCAATATAGAATTTCCCGTGGCTAAGGTAATGGTAAACCTCGCCCCTGCCGGAACAAGAAAAAGCGGTTCTGTTCACGATATTGCTATACTTGTTGCCGTACTGAAAGCCGCAGGCTATATTAAAGAAAATCTTGACTCCTGCTGCTTCATCGGAGAACTTTCATTAAATGGTACCCTGCGTCCTATAGAAGGCGTCCTGCCTATGGTTCTGCTTGCAAGAGAAACCGGTTTTAAATCAGTATTCGTACCCAAGGACAATGCTTTTGAAGCTTCCGTTGCGGAAGGTATCGACATATATGCAGCCGAATCTGTATCACAAATCCTTGACCATTTTACAATGCGTACAAGAATTGAAAAACAACCGAAATTCATACCTGAAAATAAACCGGAAAACTATACGTTTGATTTTTCAGATGTCAAAGGTCAAAAAACAGCCAAAGCAGCTCTTGAAATTGCCGCAGCTGGAGGACATAATGCACTTCTTATCGGTACTCCCGGAAGCGGAAAAAGTATGCTGGCAAAGCGAATGCCTTCTATACTTCCGGAAATGACGTTCGAAGAATCAATTGAAACTACAAAAATACATTCAATATCCGGATTGCTCGACCCCAAATCGCCGTTAGTTACCGAAAGACCTTTCCGGACTCCCCATCATACTATTTCTGCCGCCGGTCTTGCCGGAGGCGGTTCAATACCCAAACCCGGAGAAATTTCTCTTGCTCATAACGGTCTACTTTTTCTGGACGAACTTGCGGAATTTGACCGCAAAACACTTGAAATATTAAGACAGCCTCTGGAGGACGGAAAAGTCACTATTTCAAGAGCGGCAGGAACAGTGGTTTATCCGGCATCAATAATGCTCATAGCAGCAATGAACCCCTGTCCCTGCGGCTATTACGGACATCCCGGAAACAAATGCCGTTGCTCTCACAAACAGGTTTCAACATATCTTTCCAAAATATCCGGACCCCTTCTGGACAGATTTGATCTGCATATTGAAGCCGCTCCTGTTGAATTTCAGGATCTTTCATCAAATAAAAAAGAAGAATCCTCTTCTGAAATACGAAAAAGAGTAACAAAAGCCAGAGATATACAAAATGAAAGATTTAAAAACAGTAAAATAAACTGCAATGCAAATATAACTCCTGACAGGCTTCAGGAATTCTGTATGATGAGTGACAGCGCCAAAGCTTTTATCGGAAACGCTTTTGACAAGCTTGGTTTATCTGCAAGAGCATATGACAGAATTCTGAAAGTTGCAAGAACAATTGCTGATCTGAAATCCAGCGAAATAATAGAAAAAGAACATATATCCGCTGCTATACAGTTCAGAAGCCTTGATAGAAAATATTGGAATATGGAACAAGACAACAGTAAATAATTTCAGAATCTATTCGTGAATACTCATGAAAACAGATTCTTATTACTCGGCAAACAGAAGAAAGGTAAAATTATGAATACACTTGTTAAAAAAATCTCCAAATACTATAAACGTCTTGATAAGGGACTGCTTATAGCAGTAACGGTATGTGCGCTGATAGGCGTAATTATGCTTTATTCCATGTATAAAGTCGGTATAGGAGACATTGAAAAGCGTACCTATATTATACAGCTTATATCTACCGGACTCGGAATTGCAGTATGCTTCATTATAGCGTCAATTGATTATCATCATCTGGTTAAATTGTGGTTTCTATATGCTCCTGCCTCTATTGCTCTTGTGCTGCTGACTTTTACCGGTCTGGGTCTCCAGCGCGCCGGAGCAGATGACAGAGCATGGCTTAATCTGGGATTCACTACCCTTCAGCCTTCGGAATTCCTGAAGCTTGCTTTTATTCTTACTTTTTCATTTCATCTTTACAAAGATGAAGAAAACATAAATCATCCGCTTCATCTTTTGTTACTGATTATTCACGGAGCAATACCAATCGGACTTGTGGCGCTGCAAGGAGACTACGGTACGGCTATGGTGTTTATTCTTATGTTTGTAGTAATGCTGTTTTCAGCAGGACTTTCTATAAAATATATAATTGCTGCGATTGTAATTACTCCTCCGGCAATATATCTTCTCTGGAACTATGGATTACAATCTCTTCATAAAAATCGTATTTTAGTACTTATACACCCGGGAACTGATCCTATGGGACTTGAATATCAGCAGAATTTAGGTCTTGCCGCTCTGGGTTCGGGAAAATTATTTGGTAAAGGTCTCTTTGGAAATAAAGATGATTATGTAATTGTTCCTGAAATGCACAACGACTTTATTTTCTCATATATTGGTCAGGTATTTGGATTTGTAGGAGCAATTGCAGTAATCTTAATACTTGCTTACATCTGTATAAAAATACTTAATAACAGCAGAAATACAATGGACAAGCTGGGAAAGCTTATTTGTCTGGGGACATTTGCTATGATCTTTACTCACTGTTTTATGAACATAGGAATGGTTCTGAAAGTAATGCCTGTTATCGGAATTCCTTTGCCGTTTTTCAGTGCCGGCGGAACTGCGCTTCTCAGCATGTATATAGCAATCGGACTGGTTTTAAGCTGTTATGCGCACAATGATAAAAAATACAGAATGTTCTATGATTATGATTAAAATAATATTATTAATTGGAGATTTCTATGAATATTAAAGAGATAATTGACAGAATCTCAAGCACTCATATGGCTGAAAAGAAAGATATTATTGCAATTATAGAAAACAACTCTAATGATGAATATCTTTTTGAATCAGCTGACAACATCAGAAAACAAATATACGGTAAGGACGTTTATATCAGAGGATTAATTGAACTATCAAATTACTGCAAAAATAACTGCCTTTACTGCGGTATACGCCGTGATAACCATAAAATTAACCGGTACAGACTGACGGAACAGGACATTCTGCTGTGCTGTGATACCGGATATGAGCTTGGCTTCCGTACCTTTGTACTGCAAGGCGGTGAAGATTCATTTTTCAGCGACAGCGTACTTTGCAGTATCATCTCTAAAATAAAAGGAAAATATCCGGATTGTGCGGTAACCCTTTCTCTCGGAGAGCGCACAGAAGAAAGCTATAAAGCATTATTTAATGCCGGTGCAGATAGGTATCTGCTGAGACATGAAACTGCAACTAAATCACACTATGAAAAACTTCACCCTGAAGAAATGTCCTTTGACAACCGAATAGAATGTTTGAAAACATTAAAGAAAATCGGTTTTCAGACAGGCGCAGGATTTATGGTAGGTTCCCCTTTTCAAACTCATGACAATCTTGTGGAAGATCTGCTGTTTATTAAAAAATTAGAACCAGAAATGGTTGGAATCGGTCCGTTTATTTCACATAATGAAACACCATTTAAGGATTTTAAAAACGGTACTCTCAGAGATACTCTGGTTATGGTAGCTCTTACCCGTATTCTCCTCCCCCATGCCTTGATCCCGTCAACTACCGCCTTGGGAACTATAAATCCCAAAGGAAGAGAACTTGGACTAAAAGCAGGAGCTAATGTAGTAATGCCGAATCTGTCTCCGGTAAAATTCAGAAAGCTTTATTCCCTTTACGATAATAAAATCTGTATGGGAGATGAAGCAGCAGAATGCAGAAAATGTCTTGAAAGACGAGTTGAATCAGCTGGATATAAAATTGTAACAGACAGAGGTGACTGGCGTGCTTAATGAATTTTCCAGAACAGAACTGCTCCTTGGACAAGACGGTATGAAAAAGCTGAAAAGTTCATCAGTTGCAATTTTCGGCGTAGGAGGAGTTGGATCTTATATTGCCGAAGCTCTTGCCAGATCCGGTGTGGGAAAGCTTATACTTATTGATAATGACGAAGTGACAATAACTAATCTGAATCGCCAGCTTATTGCTCTTCATTCTACAATCGGAAGAAAGAAAGTAGATGTTGCCAAAGATAGACTTCTTGATATAAATCCGCGGGCAACAGTCGAAGCGTTGGATTGCTTTTATACCGGAAATGAAGTGGATTTAAGTAAATTCGATTACATTGCCGATGCTATCGATACCGTTTCTTCTAAGCTTACTTTGATTGAAAATGCAAATAAGCAAAATGTTCCTGTTATTTCTTCTATGGGTACAGGAAACAAACTTGATCCTACAAAGCTCATAGTAACCGACATATACAAAACAGAAATGTGTCCCCTTGCAAAGATCATGAGACATGAACTGAAAAAAAGAAATGTAAAAAAACTAAAAGTAGTTTATTCCACGGAAAAACCTTGTGAACATAAAGCAGAAAGCAAGGAAATAACGACAAAGCGAAAAACTATAGGAAGCGTTTCATTTGTTCCGTCAGTTGCAGGACTTATTATTGCAGGAGAAATAGTTAAGGATATTTGTAAAAATTGATTTTAAGGACTAAACAGAACACAGTTTATATATTATGAAAATTACAGAAATTAAAGAAAACAAAAATAAATACATAAATTTACTTCTTCTTGCCGATGAACAGGAAGATATGATTGACCGCTATTTAAATAGAGGAATTATGTATGTTTTAAATAATAACGGAACAAAAGCAATCTGCATTATAACCGATGAAGGCAATGGCATACTGGAAATCAAAAACATTGCGACAGTTCCAGAACATCAGCATAAGGGGTATGGCAGAAAACTTATTGATTTTATCGTTAATAAATATAAAGATAAATATGATATTTTACAGGTTGGAACCGGAAACAGTCCCTTAACCGTACCATTTTATGAAAAATGTGGATTTAAAAAATCCCATATTATTAAAAATTTCTTTATAGATAATTATGATCATCCTATTTTTGAATGCGGTCAGCAATTAATTGATATGATATATTTTCAAATGAAATTATGAAAAACAGTTGCAATTTTTATCGAAAAATGGCATAATATAAATATTAAATTCAATCAAAGGAGTTAAATATGAATCATCAGCTTTGTTTAATTTTGAATTTCGGCGGTCAGTACAATCAGCTGATTGCAAGAAGAGTACGTGAATGCGGAGTTTACTGCGAGGTTATCAGCCGTAAAACTCCAATTGAAGAAATAAAGAAAAGAAAACCAACAGGTATCATTTTTACAGGCGGTCCAAACAGCGTTTACGCTGAAAACGCTCCAAGAATTGACAAGGAAATTTTTGAATTAGGTATCCCTGTTCTGGGTATATGCTACGGCTGTCAGCTTATGGCTTTTACTCTTGGAGGTACTGTATCTACAGCTGAAATGAGAGAATACGGCAAAACTGAAACAAATTACGATGTACAAAGCAAACTTTTCAATGAACTTCCTGAAAAAGGCATTTCATGGATGAGCCACACTGATTACATATCAAAGCTTCCCGATGGCTTCAAGGCTTCTGCATATTCTGATTCCTGTCCGGCAGCAGCTATTGAAAATGAAGATAAAAAGCTGTACGGCATACAGTTCCATCCTGAAGTTAATCATACCGAAAATGGCGTAGCTATGCTCAGAAACTTCCTTTACAATGTATGTGGATTCACAGGCGATTGGTCAATGGAAAATTACGTTAAAACAGCTATTGCCGATATCCGTGCTAAAGTCGGCGATAAAAAAGTCTTATTAGCGCTGTCAGGCGGAGTTGACAGTTCTGTTGCTGCCGCACTTCTGTCAAAAGCAGTCGGAAAACAGGTTACAAGTATTTTTGTTGACCATGGTTTTCTTAGAAAAAATGAGGGTGATGAAGTCGAAAAAGCTTTTGCAGACTGGGATATTAATTTTGTAAGAGTTGACGCATCAAAGTATTTTATAGAAAAGCTTAAAGGCGTTTCCGATCCGGAACAGAAAAGAAAAATTATTGGTGCTGAATTTATAAATGTTTTTGAAAAAGAAGCTAAAAAAATAGGTACTGTAGATTATCTTGTTCAGGGAACGATTTATCCTGATGTTATTGAAAGCGGCGATGATGACGAAGCAGCAGTCATAAAATCTCATCATAATGTCGGAGGACTTCCCGACCATGTTGATTTTAAAGAAATTATTGAGCCATTACGACTTCTTTTTAAAGACGAAGTGAGAAAACTTGGTACAGAACTTGGTCTGCCTTATGAACTGGTAAGCCGTCAGCCGTTCCCTGGTCCGGGACTTGCCATCAGAATTATCGGTGATCTCGATGAAAATAAGGTTAAAATTCTTCAGGAAGCAGACTATATTTTCCGTGAAGAAATTGCAAAAGCCGGATTAGATAAAGATATTCATCAGTATTTTGCAGTGCTTACAAATACTAGAACGGTAGGCGTCATGGGTGACGCAAGAACATATGATTATGTTCTTGCTCTCAGAGGGGTTACTACAACTGATTTCATGACCGCCGATTTCGCTAAAATTCCATATGACATACTTGAAAAAATATCTGCCAGAATAGTTAATGAAGTAAAGAATGTTAATAGAATTGTCTACGATATTACCACTAAACCACCTGCTTCAATAGAGTGGGAATAATATCAAAAGTCCTCAAACAACAGTATTAAGGCTTTGGAAATTTCATTAAAAATAAAGGGAGTGTGAAGTATGGAAGAAATAAGATGTCCTAAGTGTGGCGAAGTGTTTCAGGTTGACAAAAATGGTTATGACCAGATTGCACGGCAAGTACGTGACAAAGAATTTTTAAAGGAACTGGATTCCAGGCTTGAGAGTGATCTTAAAGTGATTCGCTTACAGAAAGATAAAGAGCTTTCCGAAAGCATCACACAAAAAGATATCGAAATTTTGCAAAAGAATCAAACAATTGCTGAATTACAAGCAAAATTAGATGCTAGTGAAACAGAAAAGAACCTCGCTATTTCCAAAGCTTTGGAAAAGAAAAATGAAGAACTGACAAAAGAAGAAAAAACATACTCTGAACATCTTTCTCAAAAGGAGTTGGAGATTTCTGATCGGGACAAACTAATTTCTGAACTTAAGGCAAAACTAAATGCCAGCGAGACAGAAAAGAAACTTGCTGTTGCAGAAGCTGTCGAGCAGAAAAATGCGGAACTTTCTCAGAAAGTCACAGAGATTGCTAATCTCAGGGGGGAAATCAAAAGTAAGGAAACTGAAAACCGTCTGAAGGAGCAGTCTTTGCAGAAACAATATGAAAACAAGCTCAAACAAAAGGAGGAACTGATTGAGTACTATAAGGATTTTAAGGCACGTCAGTCTACCAAAATGATAGGCGAAAGCCTGGAACAGCACTGTCTCACACAGTTCAATTCCATCCGAATGACTGCATTTCCTAACGCATATTTTGAGAAGGACAACGATGCAAAGACCGGCAGTAAAGGAGACTTTATTTATCGTGAAAGTAGCGAAGAGGGCACAGAGTTTATTTCCATCATGTTCGAGATGAAGAATGAAGCCGATACAACTGCTACAAAACATAAAAATGAGGACTTCTTTAAAGAATTGGACAAAGACCGCAGAGAAAAAGGCTGCGAGTATGCGATTCTTGTATCTCTTTTGGAAATTGACAATGAGTTGTATAACAATGGTATTGTGGACGTGTCATATAAGTTTCCTAAAATGTATGTCATTCGCCCGCAGTTTTTCATTCCAATGATTACATTGCTGCGTAATGCGGCACAAAACTCCCTGCACTACAGACATGAGCTTCAGATTGTGCGGAATCAGCAAATTGATATTTCTCATTTTGAAGAGAATATGAATGATTTTAAAGAAGGTTTTGCACGTAACTATCGTTTGGCGAGTGAGAAGTTTGTTACGGCGATTGAGGAAATTGACAAGACCATAGATCATTTACAAAAGACAAAAAAAGCACTTCTTTCATCAGAGAATAATCTTCGTCTTGCGAACAAAAAAGCAGATGATCTGAGTATCAAAAAGCTTACAAAAAATGCACCCTCACTGAAAGTCATGTTCGACGACTTAAAACATGATGAGTGAATTGTTCGGTAAAAGTGGAATCCGCGGCAACACAATGGCAGCAAAAAATCAGATACTCCAAATCTGACAGACAACTGAGATAATTAAGATACCACGAGCGATAAAACTTAACTTGAACTGGTTAAGATTACGATTCAAGAAGCAAGTGGGAATAATCACAGAAAGTCTAAAAACCCAGTATTTATGCGGGTTTGTGTGCATTGCCTAAATCGTCGAACCGTTTTTGCAACAGATGAAATAGTTGCAGTCGGTTTTACAATAAACTAAACAGACAGGATCGTAAGCGGGAACAAATCGAGGTGTGAAATTATTCGTTTTTTAGTTCGCAGGAACAAGCCAGTACGCTTTAGGGAAAAATTGAGTATAATGGTTAAAATACAGCCACAGAAAATTCGTACATATACGTTTAGATGATCACACCTTAATACTCAGAAAACAAAATAATATATAGAATCAGCAGAAGGCTTTTTATAGCTTTCTGCTTTTTCATTCTTCGCAAGTACTAAAGCGAAGCCATTGGACAGCGCGCAATTTCCATAATTCAGCTTGAAAACGGCGAAAAGACCGAATTTGTAAACACTCGAATCCGGTGGACGATGTTCCCAATATTTCAGAATTGTAATTGAGGGCAGAATTAAAACTTGACAAAAATAAGAGTCATCGTATCATTCATTTCTAAGAGCTTTTACCCTCTCAACAAATCTAAGCACATCTTTCGGTGCATCAAAGCTGTAAAGCAGACCGTAAGGGATACTGTAGTCCCAGTTTACCGGAATGAAAACAAGTCCGGGGTGAACCTCCTGCCAGCATTCAATGGTCAGCAGAACCTTTCCGGTTTCCGCACAGCGGTTGAATACAGATAAATCGTAAAACTGCGGTGTGTCCTCAATGCGAATCTTCGGGTGATACCTTTTCAGATCATTGCGGATAAAATCGTTTACCCCAGAATCTCCCTGCTTTACCATCATAAGCGTTTCGCCGTATAGGTCTTCAAGATCTATGCGGCCTTTTTTCGTAAGATGATGTTCCCGGGACACAGCAATCATTTTCTGGTATCGGCCCAGCGGAAGAAAATTACAGCGGGAAAGCCACGCTTTTGAATCGCATACGCCAATCAGAAAGTCAAACTTTTTCCCCAGTTTCTCAATTTCCGAAAGTATCCCCTCATGATTATCCTCAAAAGGTACAAGATGCAGCTTATACTCGGGGAAATTTTTGTTTACACGATACCAGATATCCATAAATGGCTTTGCAGGATTCAGCAGTGATGTGCCGACGCAAAAGGTAGTATCGTTTGCATAAACACTTGCCTTTGCTTCCGCAATGGATTTGCAGGAATAGTCTATCATAAACTTAGCATTACGATATATTATCTCACCAGAAGAAGTCAGCTGTACACCCGATGGAGTGCGTTCAATCAGTTTCAGCTCCAGGTGATTTTCCAGTGCATTCATCTGTTTCATAATGGCTGTGGGAGAGATATACAGCTGCTGCGATGCTTTTGTAAAGCTGCCGCAGTCAGCAACTGCGATAAACGTATCAAGCATATGGTTATACATACTCAGCCTCCGTATAGTATCAACTAATAGTTTATACTATAATAACATATCGGAGATTCCATGTCAAGCTGTCATGTGATATAATAAAGATACAATAAACAAAGCACACGGAGGGATATGTAATGTCAGATAAATTTGTAGCATTTTATTCAAGAGCCGACGAAAACTACGTAAGCGGCATGATAAAAACGCTGGCTATCGGCAATACGGAAATTGCAGCCGGTATTATCGCAAAGTTGACAGGTGCAAACACATTTAAAATTGAACAGGCACAGCCTTATTCCAAAAACTACAACGAATGTATTGCACAGGCACAGGCTGATCAGAATCGCAATGCCCGTCCGGAGCTGAAAGCTTATCCGGAAACGATGGAACAATACAGTGAGATATATCTCGGTTTCCCCAACTACTGGGGTACAATGCCAATGGCGGTATTTACTTTTCTGGAGCATTTTGATTTCAGCGGAAAGATTATTAAGCCATTCTGCACTCATGAGGGAAGCGGTCTGGGCGGAAGCATAAATGATATCAGAAAGCTATGTCCGGAAGCGAAGGTGGAAACGGGACTTGCCATTCGTGGCGGCAGTGTGAAGATGTCAAAAACAGAGATTGAAAAATGGATCTGAGGAGGAAAAGTAATGAAATATGTACAGCTTGGTAATTCAGAAATTAATGTATCACAGCTATGTGTTGGCTGTATGAGCTTTGGCAGACCGTCTGAGGATTTTCATCAATGGACACTAAATCCTCAAGAAACTGAAACAATTGTCAGAAAAGCTCTTGATCTTGGAATCAACTTTTTTGATACCGCTAATGTATATTCTCATGGCACAAGCGAGGAATATCTCGGTCAGGCTTTGAAGAAAAATATTGCTCGTGATAAGGCAGTGATTGCCACAAAAGTTTACTTTAATGAAGGGCATCTCTCAAAAGAAGCAATAAACAGTGAAATTGACAGTTCACTGAAACGTCTGGGCACAGATTATGTAGATCTGTATATCATACATAGATTTGATTATGATACTTCGATTGAAGAAACAATGGAAGCGCTCGACGGACTTGTCAAATCCGGAAAAGTACGTGCTTTGGGGGCTTCTGCGATGTACGGTTATCAGTTTCATAATATGCAGCTTGCCGCTGAGAAAAACGGCTGGACAAAATTTGTTTCCATGCAGAATCATTATAATTTGCTGTACCGTGAGGACGAACGTGAAATGATTCCGGTTTGCAGACAGTATAATGTATCACTCACGCCTTACAGTCCCCTTGCGTCCGGAAGACTTTCACGTCCTGAATGGCATACTGATACAAAACGCAGTCAGACTGATAAAACAGCTGCTCAGAAATATGACAGCATGCAGGAAAAGGACTCTTGCATTGTAAAGCGTGTGACGGAGATTGCTGAAAAATACGATGCGACAATGTCTCAGATCTCAATAGCATGGCTGCTTGCAAAGGGAGTGACCTCTCCGATTATCGGCGCAACGAAAGCAAAATACTTTGATGATGCAGCAGGAGCACTGGATATTTCACTCTCGCAGAAAGATATTGCTTATCTTGAAGAATTATATATTCCCCATAAAATAGTGGGAGCATTGTGATAAGGAGAAAATTACATTATTAATATAAAGGCAATGAGCGATAATAGAATTAGATTTTTTAAGCTTGCACTCGGAACATTGCTTATCAAAAAACCCCGGCGTGTGAACTGGTTTGTGAAATGGGAAGGAGTAATTTGTGTATGGAATATGTAACATTGAATAATGGTATAAAAATGCCGAAACTTGGTTATGGTGTGTATCAGATCGACTCTGCTGAGGCAGAAAGATGCGTCCTTGATGCAATTTCTGTTGGCTACCGTTCTATTGATACGGCGCAGGCTTACAGCAACGAAGAAGGCGTAGGAAACGCAATTGTAAAGTGCGGCGTTCCTCGTGAGGAGCTGTTCATAACTACAAAAATATGGATTAGCAATGCAGGATATGAAAAGGCAAAAGCGTCTATTGAGGAATCCCTGCGCAAGCTGCAAACAAATTATATTGACCTGTTGTTGATTCACCAACCATTCGGCGACTATTATGGAACTTATCGTGCCATGGAAGAGGCATACAAAGCCGGCAAGGTGAAAGCGATAGGCGTGTCCAACTTCTATCCGGACAGATTTATTGATATTCACCATTTTGCAGAAATCAAACCGGCGATAAATCAGGTGGAAACTCATGTGTTCCAACAGCAGAAGACTGCGAAAGAATATCTTAAAAAGTGCGGTGCACAGATTGAATCCTGGGGACCTTTTGCAGAGGGAAAAAATGACTATTTCAACAATCCTGTTTTAAAGGAAATCGGTGAAAAGCACGGAAAGTCATCAGCACAGGTCGCTTTGCGTTTTCTGCTCCAGAGCGATGTGGTTGTGATTCCGAAATCTACTCATAAGGAACGTATGGAGGAAAATTTCAACGTTTTCGACTTTACTCTGACAGCAGAAGAAATGTCAGACATTGAAGCACTAGACGGCGGTGAAAGCCTGTTTTTCTCCCACTATGACCCGGAAATCGTGCAATGGTTTATGTCAATGGTATAAGAAAAAATATTTAAATGATAATTTTATGAGCTGATGTACCTTAATGAAAGGTACATCAGCTCTTTTTCAGTTTAAAAACAGTTTAACAATATTTTATCTCTGGTTGAATTATAGTTTCAATTCGTTTGAATTTTCTGATGTATCATGAAAAAAACAAACGATAAAGGAGTAGTTTATTATGAAAAAAATTCTGACATTCATTTACGGTTTCTGTATGGCACTGGCTGACAGTGTTCCGGGAGTGTCCGGCGGAACAGTAGCATTTTTACTTGGATTCTACGACAATTTTGTAGGATCGTTGGACGATTTAATTTCAGGTACAAAAGAAAAAAGAATTTCTGCAATAAAATATCTGATAAAGCTTGGTATTGGCTGGGTGATTGGATTTGGACTTGCCGTTATAATTCTGGCAAACGTCTTTGAAACGCATATTTATCAGATTTCTTCGTTATTCATGGGATTTATTATTTTTGCAATTCCTATTGTGATTATCGAAGAAAAAAGCTGTCTGAAAGAAAAAATCAACAGAATATTTTTTGTAATGATAGGTATTGTACTGGTATCCGTCATTACATATTTCAATCCGGTTGGCGGCGGGAATGGTATGGATTTGAGCAACCCAAATATTTTAACATTTGTATATGTATTTGTCTGCGGAGCAATTGCAATTTGTGCTATGATTCTGCCGGGAATATCTGGGTCAACGCTGCTTTTGATTTTCGGAATTTATCTGCCAATTGTCACAGCAATCAAGGATATTCTGCATTTCAATTTTCACGCACTGCCAATCGTGATCGCATTTGGATTGGGCGTGGTTACCGGAGTGATATCAATTATCAAGATCATCAGAAAAGCTCTTGATAAGCACAGAGCGGCAACGGTGTATCTCATTATCGGACTTATGCTTGGTTCACTGTATGCAATTGTAATGGGACCAACTACTCTTGATATGCCACAGCCATCGCTTTCCATTGACACATTCAGTTTTGTATTTTTTATCATTGGCGGTGCTGTGATTATGGGTATGCAGACTATGAAAATTGTGTATGCAAAGTCAGAACAGATTGACGAGAAAACTACAGTATGATATAATAAATACTGATAATATAAGAAACGAGCTGATTCAGCTATGACGATAAAAAAACGTCTGTTTATTTCCAATACCCTGATGCTGATCATTCCGGCACTGGTAAGTATACTTATAATTTTAATATCCATGTTTCTGTTTATGAATTTATTTTACAAGCAGTTTATGGACGAAACAGTAAAAGAAAACAATCTTTCGTATATCCATGAACTTCTTGTGGAGCAGTCAAAGGAATTTCTGGACAGCAATGAAGATATTACAGATTCCAAACTATATCATACTATTGAAAAGTATCTTTCATCTCAGGAAATGAAACTGGATATTTATGATGATACAGGAATTGTTTGTACCATAGGAAGCAGCAACAAAAGCCAAACGGAGGCTGTACTTATCTCTGCAATGGAAAGCTTAGGTGGTGAAGGCAATATTTCAATGAATGGAAGCTGTCTTTACGGAGAAAAAATTCTGGTAAATGGTGAAACCTATCACGTTCTTATTTATAGCAGCAGTGAAATACAAGAAAGCCAATACAATGAATTTCTGGTAAAAAATATTATTGTAATTCTTTGCATCATGATTATCGCTGCGGTAATTGTCACAAACCGTTTTCTTACAAAGTTTGTTTTCAGAAAAATAGAAGCTCCGTTGGATATTCTCACAGACGGTGTCCATCAGATTCGTGACGGAAATCTGGATTATCGCATTACATATAACGAACAGGACGAGTTTCAGAGTGTCTGTGAGGATTTTAACGATATGGCTGTAAGATTAAGAGAATCCGTAGAGATCACTCAGAAAAACGAGCAGAATCGTAAGGAACTGATTGCAGGAATTTCTCACGATCTGAGAACGCCGCTGACTTCTATTAAAGCATATATTGAGGGATTGCTGGAGGGCGTTGCGGCAACACCGCAGATGCAGCAGAAATACATGAAAACCATTCTTGCTAAAGCAAACGACATCGACCGTATGGTAGACAAGTTGTTTCTGTTTTCAAAGCTTGATCTTGGTGATTGTCCTTTTTATCCGGAGAAACTGAATATAGGGCAGGAAATCCGCTCTGTCGTCACATCAAATGAAAAGGAATATCGAGAAAAGGGTATGCAGATTCTTTGCAAAGATATTCCGCAGGATCTGGAGGTTTATGCTGACACTGTTCAGCTGCGCAGTGCCATTACCAACATTCTGGAAAATAGTCTGAAATACAAAGACAGCGAAACAGTAGCTGTAGAGATTTATTGTGAAAATTCCACTGAAGATGTAAGCGTCATTATAGATGATAACGGCCCCGGAGTTCCGTCAGAGGCGCTGCCGAAGCTGTTTGATGTATTTTATCGCAGTGATTCGTCAAGGAATAATCCAAATAAAGGCAGCGGATTGGGGCTTGCCATTACTTCAAAAATTCTGGAACGCTTCGGCGGCTCGATTCACGCAGAAAATTTACAGCCAAAGGGTTTGCGTATCGTGATGACAATTCCAAAGGAGGAGCAGCATGAGTAAAATTTTAATTATAGAAGATGATATTGCCATTGCTGAAATTGAACGGGATTATCTTGAAATCAATGGATTTGAGGTGAAAATTGAAACTGACGGTGTAAGCGGAATGAATACGGCATTAAAAGGCGGATTTCAGCTGGTTCTGCTTGATTTAATGCTGCCTGAAATTGATGGTTTCACCGTATGTCGGAGCTTGCGGGAACATCTGGATATACCTATTCTTATGGTAACAGCCAAAAAAGAAGATATTGATAAGATCAGAGGTCTGGGACTTGGTGCAGACGATTACATCGTAAAACCCTTTTCGCCGGGAGAACTTGTTGCAAGAGTACAGGCACATATTGCAACCTACAACAGACTGAAAGGCGGCATACAGGAGATTCAGCCGGAAATAACAGTAGGTGCGATCCGTATCAATCCGAAATCACATCGTGTATTTGTAAAGGAAAGGGAAATCAGCTTGAAAAATAAAGAGTATGAACTGTTGCTTTTTCTGGTGACAAATGCAGATATGGTTTTTGATAAGGAAACGCTGTATGAGCGAATATGGGGCATGGACTCTGTCGGTGATAATGCAACAGTGGCAGTTCATATTAACAGGCTTCGTGAAAAAATCGAGGACGATCCTTCCGATCCGCATTATATTGAAACAGTTTGGGGTGCGGGATATCGTTTCAGAGCGTAGGTGATGTGCCTGTGTGGATTACGTTTGCATTTGGTTCAGCTCTTTTTGCCGGAGTTACTGCCGTGCTTGCAAAGATTGGAATCAAAAATATAGATTCCACAGTTGCCACGGCTATCAGGACAATTATAGTTCTGATTTTTTCCTGGCTTATGGTCATGATAACCGGAGCTTTTCAAGACATTGACAGCATTTCAGGAAAAACGCTGCTATTTCTGATATTATCAGGACTTTCAACCGGAGGCAGTTGGCTTTGCTATTTTAAAGCTTTGCAAATAGGTAATGTAAACAAGGTTGCGCCAATTGATAAGTCAAGTACGATACTGACGATGTTGCTTGCTTTCCTTGTTCTTGGGGAAAAACTCAGTGCAGTCAAAGTTATTTGTATGCTTTTGATTGGTATTGGCACTTATTTCATGATAACCAAAAAGCAGTCCGACAATGAAACAAAAGGCTGGGGTTGGTTATGGTACGCTGTTCTGTCAGCAGTATTTGCAAGTCTGACATCAATTCTCGGGAAAATCGGAATAAGTGAAATTGATTCCAATCTTGGTACTGCCATAAGGACAATTGTTGTGCTGATTATGGCATGGCTCATGGTTTTCGTAACAGGTAAACAAAGTGAAATCAAAGCTATCAGTAAACGAAATATGCTGTTTATATGCCTTTCCGGATTGACCACCGGATTGTCATGGCTGTGTTATTATAAGGCTTTGCAGGACGGTCAGGCAAGTGTAGTTGTGCCGATTGATAAACTGAGTATTCTGGTGACGATTGCTTTTTCTTATTTTGTGTTGAAAGAAAAGCTGACGAAAAAATCCATGATTGGTCTTGTTCTGATAACTGCGGGAACGCTGCTGCTGGTAAAATAATAGATTATGATACGTACATCTTCGGATGTGCGTATTTTTTATATAAGTTTTAATGCCATTTTATCTTTTGTTTATAATTGGGTTAGCGTTAGTTTATTGTGTGGTTTTATAATAAAGTCAACCTCGAAAGAGGAAAACAACGAAAGGAATGATTTAAATGAAAGCAAAGAAAATAACAGCAGCTTGCATGGCAGCAGGTTTGGCATTGATGGGAACGGCAGGTGTTGTTTCCTATGCAGCAGGTAATCCATATGAGAATTACAAATCGGCTGTAGTAAATACCATCAGCGAGGACAATCTGACTGTCAATGCCGCTGTTCAGATGAAGCAGAATGGAAAAGTCATTGCAAGCGGCAGTGCAGTTTATGAAAAGGCTGTCGGAGTTCAGTATGCAGGCATTACAGCAGATGTCTCAGGACAAAGTATGGTACAAGAGGAGTATTCCGACTGTAATATAAAAGTCAAAAGCGACGGCAGCAGATACACCGAAAAAAGCCGCAAGGAAAAGCGTGATGAAAACGAGATGCTTACTCCTAATATGATTAAGCTTGCAGAAATGACAGCGGATTTGTTTGTGGGAGATCTGAGCAATCAGTTCGTTTCACACGGTGATACGATTTCAGTGTCGCTGACCGATGTTCAGATTCCGGAGATTGCAAATGTGGCCGCTTCCGCCTTTACGGAGATGAACGCAGGAACAAATAATGAAAACGGCAAAAATGATTTAGGAGATATACTGCTGCAGGAATTTCCTATTACGCAGAATGCCAGAATTGAAAGCGTCACCATGGATGCAGACATTGCAAAAGGAAATTTGTCTGCACAGAATATGACAATTGTTATCAGCGGTCAGACATCGGATGGCAAAGATACACAGATTGATATTACAATAAATGCAAATGTTTCAGATATCGGCTCTACAACACCGCAGATGATAGACACATCATCTCTGCAAAAATCATCTTCGCTCGAAAATGAGAATGATGATTGATTTATACTAGGCTCTCAAAAGCCTTTGGCTTTTATGCTGTGTTTGCAATAGAGGGCAGTATATAACAGAAATTGTTTCCCGAAAAAATTAACCGCCGGATTTTTTCGGCGGCTTTCGGGGAAAATATAGGAGTGGTAAAAATGTATGCAATAGAAGCAATAAATCTTACCAAAAAGTATAAAAATCAGCGTGGAGCAGAAAATATATCCCTAACAATAGAACAAGGTGAAATTTACGGTTTGTTAGGACCAAACGGATGCGGAAAAACAACCATCATGAAGATGCTCGTTGGGTTGCTTCATGCAGATAGCGGAGAATTCAGAATATTTGAAAAAAAGCCTGATGAGGAAATTGATGTCATGTCGCAGGTGGGCTGTATGATTGAAAATCCGGTTTTTTATCCATATCTGACAGCATATGAAAATTTGAAAATTCTGCTTAGGTTTTATCCGGAACTTTCACAAAAGCGAATTGATGAAGTCCTGGAGGAACTGGAGCTTACCAAATATAAGGATGAACCTGTTGGAAAATTCTCAATGGGAATGAAACAGCGGCTGGGCTTTGGAGCGGCAATCCTGCACAAACCAAAACTACTTATTCTGGACGAACCTACAAATGGATTGGACATAAAAGGAACAGCAAAAATACGTCATATTCTGAAAGCATATACACAAAGCGGAGGTACGATTCTGATTTCCAGTCATATTGCAGACGAAATTCAGCGTATATGTACAAAGGCCGCAGTTATGATGGATGGTAATATCATAGATAAAAGCAGTATAACTAATGCTATTATAGAATACGGAAGCGTAGAAGACTATTATTTACATATTATAAATGAAAAGGAGGCAGCAGAATGAATACATTGTGCATTTGTTCAAAAAATGAAATCTATAAAATATTTCAAAGAAAAAAGTATTGGATTATTCTGACTGTCACATTGGGAATTACGGTATGCGGAGCATTAATCGGGTTGATTTCAAACAGTATTATTTCATTTTCTTCACAGAATTATCCTTATGTAATTCTTTCCCTATGCTGTTATGTATTTGTCCCCTTTACAGCGTTAATGCTTTCATCTGATTTGATTTCAAGTGAATGTGAGCGAAATGAATTGAGATTTCTTTTAACAAAACATGCCAGCCGTACAGAACTTCTTTTCGGCAAGCTTGCGGCAGTAATTGTTTATGAGTTTTTCCTGACTGCTGCAAATGTGATTGCAGCGTTAATATTCAGTCTGATATTTTCAGGCTTTACATCAGTAAATATATTTGCCGTTCTGATGTCAGTCGTCATTACAGTAATTCCAATAGCAGCTTTTGTTTCTTTTGCAGGTATTATATCTGTATTCTGCAAAAACGGAATATCTGCCTTTGGGATGGGAGTTGCAGCTTATGGCGGATTTACGCTTCTGGGGCTTGTTTTTTCAAAAATCAGCAGCTCGATTTTTACAAGCTATCTTACACTGTATAAAATGATTATCGGACAGAATGTACCGGTGTTCCGGCTGTTTTTAGGTATTGGCGTTCTTCTTGGCTTTTCACTCCTGTTTCTTTCCGCTGCAAGTATGAAGTTTGAGAAAAGAGAATTCTGATTTTACATATATTTTATATTATTATGATAGCGATGTTATGTAATTGATTTATAATGCAGACAGAAAATGAAAAGGAGAAAAAATATGAAGATACTGATTACAGCCGATTGTTATACGCCAACGATAAACGGTGTGGTTACGTCAATTCTAAATCTTGAAACGGAACTGCGCAGATTGGGACATGATGTAAAAATACTTTGTCCGTCAGAGAATTTTCATAGCAGTGAAAGCGAAAATGTATATAGAATTGGTTCTGTAGGAGTAGGCAGGATTTACAGCGGAGCAAGAGCGGCCTTACGTATCAGTCAGAGCAATCTGCAAAAGCTGATTGATTGGAAACCGGATATTATTCATTCGCAGTCTGAATTTTCTTCTTTTATTATGGCAAAGAGAATTGCGGCGGAGGTAAATTGCCCAATCGTTCATACTTATCATACTGTTTACGAAAACTATACCCACTATTTCTCACCCAGTATTACTTTGGGAAGAAAGGCGGTAATAGTGATGACAAAGCGGATTCTTCGCCATACTAAAGCAGTCATTGCACCCAGTCAAAAAATTGAAAGACTACTGAAAGATTACGGCATAGAGCAACCGATAAAAGTTATTCCTACAGGTCTTAGATTGAAAAAATTTTCTGATGAAATTTCGGTAAACATAATAAATGATTTGAAAGCTAAACTTGGCATACCGCTAAAAAGCAGGGTTCTGATTACTGTCGGCAGAGCTGCTAAGGAAAAGAACATTGATGAGCTGATAAGATATTTTAAACGACTGGATATGGAAAATACGGTTTTTGTAATTGTAGGCAGCGGACCTTATCTTGATAATCTGAAAGAGCTGGCTTATGCTGAAAATATATCTGACAAAGTGATTTTTACAGGTGCAGTTGAGCCGGAAAACATTGCTGCTTATTACAGATTGGGAGATATATTCCTCAGTGCCTCTCAGAGTGAAACGCAGGGACTGACCTATATTGAAGCACTGGCAAGCGGTTTACCTGCTGTATGCCGAAGGGATGATTGTCTGAATGACGTGATAACAAACGGCAAAAACGGCGGACAATACACAGATTTCAAAGAATTTTCGGAACTCATCAGAACATTTTTATTTAACGATGAGTTGTATAAAAGCATGTCTGAAAACGCAGTACAGACAGCTCAAAAATATTCCGCAGAAAAGTTTGCAAAGGATGTCGAAACAGTCTACATGGAAATCTTAGAAAAGAGGAATCATTATGAAATTACGAACACATTTTATAATTGCGAAAATTGCAGCTGAACATACAGGATTTACATTTTGGGAAAAAACTGCATTTTGTATAGGTTCACTTATTCCTGATTTATCACCTATGCAGTTTGTACACCGTCACTTTTATGCAAAATCCGGCAAATATGTACAAAAAAAGCTGGAACGAATTTCAGGAAGGAATTCTTTATTTACCCTGCTTGTATACGGAAAAATGGCACATTATGTCAGTGACTTTTGCTGCTCTGTACATTCCGGCGAAGCTATCGGGAATATTCGTGAGCATATTCTTTATGAGTGTGCATTGAATTGCTATGCTTTTGAGAAGTATGATTTGCTGAAAGCGGAATGTGAAAGCCGGATAGAGCAGCAGGATCTGACATCTGTTCTGGATTGTTATCATCACAGTCAGAAATACGATTTTCATACAGATTTAAGTTTTGCAGTCAGAGCGTGTGTTAATGTCTGCATGAAGGTATATTACACACGAAAAACGCAAGCTGCAATTCAATCCGGAATTGGTGACGGAGGTGTTTATTATGGTTGTCGTAATTCCAGCATATGAACCAAATGAGGAACTGGAAAATCTGGTAGCCGAATTGAATTGTATGAATTATAGAATTGTCATTGTCAACGATGGCAGTTCTTCTGATAAAAACGTAATATTTGAAAGATTAAAGGATAAAGCTACGATACTGCATCATACTGTCAATTATGGAAAAGGCAGAGCAATTAAAACAGCGCTGCATTATATTTCAGAGTATATGCCCGAAGAAAGCGGTATTGTTACTGTTGATGCTGACGGGCAACATCAATCGAATGATATAGTATCTGTTTGTCAGTCGCTTCGATATCATAATGAAAAACTGATACTTGGTGTCAGAAAATTTGAGGGAAAAGTTCCTTTAAGAAGCAGATTTGGAAATGCAGTTACCCGGGCAGTCTTTTCTTTGGCAAGCGGTAAAAAGTTATTGGATACACAAACAGGTCTGCGTGCGTTTCGGACAGAATTGATTCCTTTTATGTTAAATATAAAAGGAGATCGATATGAGTATGAAATGAATATGCTGCTCAACTGTGCTGAATGTGGAGTAGATTGGGTAGAAGTTCCTATAAGAACGGTTTATCTTAATGGCAGGAATACATATTCACATTTTCATCCTTTCAAAGATTCTCTGCGAATCTATCAATCTATTTTAAAATTTTCAGGCTCATCTTTTATTTCTTTCGTGTTGGATTATATTCTTTTTAATATTTTTTCACTTTTCCTTGGAATATTATCTTTCAGGAATCCTATATTTTTTAGCAATATCTTAGCACGAGTTATCAGCTGCGGATTTAATTATCATCTGAATAAAAAATATGTCTTTCATTCATACGGAAACCATATGAAAGCACTGAAATATTTCACGTTGGCATTCGGCATTTTAGCCGCAAATACTGTGTTATTACAGATATTAACCACTATCGGGATCCCTGCATTTTCCGCCAAAATTATGACGGAGATCATACTTTTTATCGGCAGTATGTTGGTACAACGATTCCTGATATTTATGCCTGAAAAGAACAAAATATCATATCAAAGATCAGAGAGGACACATCATGCAGACAATTACAAATATTGATTTACGTTTATTAAATTGGATCCACGAACATTTGGCTTGCTCCTTTCTCGATTTTCTTATGCCTAAAATCACATTTCTTGGCAATGGAGGATTGATATGGATTGCAGCAGCAATTATCATGATATTTTTCAAAAAATATCGAAAAATAGGAATCATGATTGGAACGGGTTTGTCCGCAGGCGTTATCATTGGTAATATTTTGCTGAAAAATCTTATTGCAAGAGAACGTCCCTGTTGGATCAATGAAACGGTGCAAATGTTGATTTCTACACCTCAGGACTATTCTTTTCCGTCAGGACATACGCTATCCTCTTTTGTTGCAGCTACAATTATCATGCATCATGATAAGCGGTTGGGAATAGCAGCTTATGTGTTTGCTTCAATAATTGCATTTTCAAGATTGTATCTTTACGTTCACTTTCCAACGGATATACTGGCAGGTGCACTGCTTGGAATTATAATTGGGTTAATAGTTTGCAAATTTTTCAATATTCTTTCACATAATCATTTATCCTTATGGGAGGCTAAGAAATAATGATAAAACGACTCATTATACTTATTACTGATATTGCAATTGCAGTTAGTTTGTTACTGGGGATTTGGATTTATTATTACAAAGCACCACGTTATGGAGTACATGCAGTACCATCTTTAGAAGATATTATTTATCAGAGTGAAAATTCAGGAAAAACTTCATATAACAATAATGATAATAATTATCCTGCTACTCGTGTTATTGCAGCTACAGAGGATTGGCATCATTTTTCAAATACTGTAATTATTACAGATAACGAATATAAAAGTCCAAACCTCTAAACAAAAAAAGAAATAGATCAGAGGTACATATGCAAAAGATTATGGAATGGATTTCTATCCATAAACGAATAATTTGTTTCGTTACTGATAACGTCTGCTCTGTCTGTTTATTGGTATAAATCGGGCATATTGACCGATGAAATAAAGATGCGTCACATGCTTGATTCAGCTGGGATCTTTGCACCTATATTTTTTATAATTGTACAGGCAGTACAAGTTATTATTCCAATATTGCCAGGTGCTGTAGGATGTGCGTTCGGCGTTGCTTTTTTCGGGACTGTCAAAGGGTTTCTGTATAATTATATCTGGATCTGCATCGGATCTATATGCGCTTTCCTAATAGCAAGAGCATATGGACAGAATTTTGTGAAAAGCATCACCAGTAAAAGATTTTTCCAGAAGTACAACCGGGAGATGGCCTCCTGAATCAGCACTTCGTTTTCTGGGTCAAGGCTTGCTGTTGCTTCGTCAAGCAAAGTAATAGGTGCATACTTTAAGAGAGTACGGGCAATGGAAATCCGCTGACGTTCACCGCCGGACAAGGTGCTGCCATTCTCGCCCAACATAGTGTGATACCCATCCGGCAATTTCTGGACAAACTCGTCACAACAGGCCACTTTTGCTGCGGCAATCACTTCAGCTTCAGTAGCGTCCGAGCGGCCCATTCGTATATTATCCATAATGCTCTGTTTGAACAGGAAGTTATCCTGGAATACAAAGCTCACAGTTTCCATCAGGGAAGCACTTTCCATATCCCGTATATCAATGCCGCCGATTTTGATTGTTCCCTGTTCCACACCGTAAAGCATGGCTGGACTTGGTGCTATACTAAAAAAGAGGACAGTCAAATGCGAAAGATGGTAGGAGGAAAATATAATACATATATCCAACTTTAAACCTTCTCCACATTGCAAGCTGTACATCTTCAAACGGAAACAGCATGCATGTTAAGTTTTCATTTTTAAATGCATAGCATTTTTCAAACCTGCTTCCGTTTTTCAAAATATCCTCTTCTGTCAGCATTTCATTTATTCCATCTGCCCACTCCCGAAGTTCGCCTCCGCAGCCCTGTATAACCAATCCCTCATGGTTTTCCATATTTCTCAGCTGATGGGCTTCTATCCTTGTTATTGTTATGTTCAATTGTTCTCTGCCTGAAATCAGTTCCTTCATCTATTTCCGGATTATCCATTGATCTGTTTATCTCATTCTGTTGATATTTAACTTTAATGCTTGGTGTGTAACCGCTTATCTCCGAATCTGTATTCAATAAATCGGGATTTGCAATAACGGCATTTTAAATATGCAGTAATATATCCTTTATCATATTATCTGTCAGACGATAATTAAATCT